>Ga0222691_1000011_pt1 | contig 131112 bp, 142 predicted proteins | sample AntAcemetage1237_FD_179839 | JGI IMG/M metagenome (GOLD analysis project Ga0222691, IMG submission 179839) | Saline water microbial communities from Ace Lake, Antarctica - #1237 | ecosystem: Environmental > Aquatic > Non-marine Saline and Alkaline > Saline | place: Antarctica: Ace Lake... | reverse complement strand
GGGTTTTGTCTACTATATAATCTAATTCTTCGTTATTGAATACGACGTTTTGTATTTTATCGCCTACAATATGATGTGCCTCGTCGTAAATCAATAGATTTATCTGTATATGGTGGTCGATACAAAGACATATGAATTTTTCAAACGATTGATAGGTCACCATAATGATTTTTGTATGTTTACATTGAATGAATTTTATAAGTGTTTTTTCATTTGTCGTGAATGTAATGCTTCCTTTTGATTTTAATTTGCCATCATCGTCAGAACAAAACGCTAAACATTTAAATTTTTCAAATTCGCTTTGGAATTGTTCGAGAATATAATCATTGCTATATTGTTGAATCAAACATAGCGACGGAAATACAATAACATTCATTGGCTGGTTTTGTATAAATATATCCACGGTAAAAGTTCGGGTTTTGCCTGTTCCGCACCACATATTGATTAAGCATTTTTTATGTGGTGCGGACGCTTGTATGGCGCGTCTTTGGTGTTCGTATAAATTCTCCATAGGGTTCTTATATCTTCATAATGAAATCAATTTAAACCATATCTTGTATGTCTTCAATCTTCGAACCCATCAACATAGATTGAAGCTCTTGGCACGTGCCGGATAAGTTGAAACTTATATCTTCTTCGTCTTCTAAGATGGATCCCGATCCGTCTTGTTTGCACGTGAACGGTTCTGGGCGCGTGAATGGTTCTTGTCTAGAAAAAAAGAATAATAATGAAATCAGGACAACGACGCTAAAGATCACCAGTGGATTTTGGAATACATTTTTACCTTTTTTCATATACTATAGTAAAAGATTTTATTAAGCATCGTGTCTCACTCCTCTATATACCGGATGGCGAGGGATGCCGTCTTTGGTGAGTTCCATATAAGAAAAATTCACGGTCGCGCCGATAGGTATGTAATGTTTAGAGTCCACGTCGTTGTATTCGGCGCGCATCAAGTCGCTAAATCCTGTCCCAATATGAACGGGTTTTCCCTTGTAATCGCATTTTAAGGCACCCAATAGTCCAGTATATTTACCTTTACCGGGGTCATAGTCTATTACGGTCGCTTCGTCGTCTTCGCCTATTTTCATTTTTAATAATAATTTACTACGTTTTGTCTCGTAGAAAGACGAAGGTTCGCGTATTATTATTCCTTCGGCACCACCTTCCGTATATTGTTGGTATAACTCTAGTAGATGTTCGTGGTCGTTTACTTTGGTGACCACCGTTAATTTTATAGGTGAATCTGCTTGACTTATTTTAATAGATTCGACGATTTTTTCTAATTCTTCTAAACGTAGCGTATACGGGAGGTCTTTCAAATGAGGCATATCAAACACCATATATTTTACCTCTTTCCATTGTCGGTCGAGGTGTTCTTCGGTTACCTTTTTATTCGGTTTTGAATTGCTTAAACCTGATATCTCTTGGAATCGTCCGCGACCAAGCCACAATTCTCCGTCTAAACTACAACCTTTGGGCAATAGATTTATAAACCACTTGGGGACATAACTGAACACTTTTCCTTTCATCTTTCCGCCACGTTTAGAGGGTCTAGCGATCAACTCGCGCCCGGTCCAAATGCATCTTAAACCATCGTATTTTTCACTCAACAACCAACCACTTGGCGGAGACAAAAAACGCTTTAATAAGGGTTTGCTTAGTTCTATCATGTTGCCTTCTTTATACAAATTGTCCGCTAACATAATTCCTGCGCCTTCTCCGAATACGATGTATTTTTTTTGGTCTTCTAAACTCTCTGAACTATTTTCTGGAAATACACGTTTGTACGTCTCTTCATATACAGATGGCTTCATCAACGATTGCTTCATAAACGCCTCGTTGGACAAAGGTGATTTTTCGTGAATAAGGCTATAGGAATTATTCTCCAACATATTGGTCATCATTTTTACATTAGAGCTTTGTTTCACATTAGAGCTTTGTTTCACATCAGGGCTTTTTTTCATAGTTTTTAATAATAATTCATAGGAATTAACCGGCTTTTTCTTTCTAAAAGAAACAAGTGTTTTATTTTTTTTTTTTATGATTTTCTTACACGTGAAATTCGGCATTCGTTCTTCGCCCTCTTTACATTTATTCACGAATCTACACGTCGCGGGGTTTAAATCTTTCGTCAAAAAACATTTTTCCATTATACTCTATAGATATATTTTACGAACCGCAAGACAAACATTCTTTCTCGGGCGTGACCGTAAATTGTTGCGCATGGTGCTTTGCTTTCCGCCGTAAATAATACATCCCTGTTTTCAGACCACATTTCCAGGCGTACAAGTGCATATTGGTGAGTGTTTTATAATTGGGCTCTTCTACCCACAAATTCATCGACTGGCTTTGACAAATATAGGCGCCTCGGTCTTTTGCCATATCCATAATGGTTTTCATAGACATCTCCCATACAATTTTATATTTGGATTTGATGTAGTCGGGAATTTCTGCGATAGATTGAATGGATCCTTTGTTTTTCACAATATCGTTCTTAATGGTAATCGACCAAAGGTGTAAATCGATTAATTCTTTCATCAAGTGTTTATTGATGACCATAAATTCTCCGGCTAAGGTTCGGCGGGTATACATGTTGCTAGTAAAGGGTTCAAAACATTCGTTGTTGGATAAAATCTGACTGGTTGACGCGGTTGGCATCGGAGCCATACACAATGAATTCTTCGTCCCGTATTGTCGGATATGTTGTTTTAAAGCATTCCAATCGTATCGGTTGGGTGCGATGTTCCACATATCAAATTGTAAAATCCCTTCGCTCAAGGGCGACCCTTTAAACGACGCATAAGGACCGCTTTCTTTTGCCATTTCCATACTTTTTTCGAGAGCCGCGTGATACATCGTTTCAAAAATACGCTTGTTAATCTCTTTGGCTTCGTCGCTGTCAAATGCCATCTCCATCATCGCAAACACGTCTGCCAAACCTTGAACCCCGATCCCGATCGGTCTGTGTTTTAAGTTACTGACACGTGTTTTTTCCGTAGGGTAATAATTTACGTCGATGATACGATTTAAATTCTCTGTGACTAGTTTGGTAATTTTATGTAATCCATTGTAATCGAAGACCGGTTTGAATAATTTCAAAACATCCATAAATCCGCCGATTTGCTTTTGGTCTACAAACAATTGCGGATATGTCGTTTGAGGACCCGTAACCAGTTCGTACGCGATATGTCTGGAATCTAGAAAATGCTTCAGATAGTCGCACCATTTACAATTGTCTTTGGTATAAATGGTAATACGACCCCCGAATTTAAACTTGCTTTTTTTCACAAAAGACGAAAGCGAAATGCTCGCCAGATTACACACCGCACTTTCGTCTTTGTCGCTATATTCCATAATTTCACAACATAAATTAGACGACCGAATCGTGCCAATATTTTTTTGATTGCTTTTCTGATTACACGCGTCTTTATATAACATATAAGGCGTACCGGTTTCCATTTGACTATCAAGAATCTTAAACCATAATTCACGTGCTTTCATTGTTTTCAAATAATTTCCTGCCGACACATACGATTCATATAAACGCTCGAATTCGTCCCCGTATACGTCCGATAATCCTTTACACTGGTGCGGACACATCAAGTACCAATCTCCGTCGCTTTCTATTTTACGCATAAACAAGTCAGGAATCCACAAGGCATAAAATAAGTCGCGCGCCCTCATTTCTTCGTCGCCGTGATTTTTACGCAGTTCAAGAAACTCTACGATGTCGCCGTGCCAGGGTTCCAAATACATTGCAAAACTCCCGTTTCTTTTTCCGCCACCTTGGTCGACATAGCGGGCGGTGTTATTGAATACCCGCAACATAGGTACGATACCATTGGACGTGCCATTGGTACCTAAAATGGACGTTCCTTTGGCACGAATATTATGAATATGTAATCCGATACCGCCCGCCCATTTGGAAATAGACGCACAATCACTTAGGGTATTAAAAATACCATCGATGCTGTCTTCTTCCATACCTAACAAGTAACAAGAACTCAGTTGCGGACGAGTGGTGCCGGCGTTGTATAAGGTAGGCGTCGCGTGAATAAATAATTTTTTACTTAAACCGTCGTAGGTGTCCTTTACTTTAGATAAACAATTCCCGTGAATTTGGATCGCGACACGCATCCACAAATGTTGAATATTTTCGATGACGACATTCTCGTGGCGCATCAAATAGGCGCGTTCTAATGTTTTATACCCAAAATAATCAATTAAATAATTTCGGTCGTAGACTATCATAGACTCCAACTCTTTATGATGTTCTTTCACCGTAGTATAATAATCCTCGGACAAATATCCTTTTTTACGATACAAAATCTCCACACTTTCTAATAGAGTCCGCTTGGTTTCTTTGTGGTGATTCGAAATACAAATATACCCCGCCAATCTGGAATAATCGTAATGTATGGTGCCCATAGAGGCGCACTGCTCCGCCAACAATTCGTCGATTTTACTCGTTTTGATACTATCGTGTAATTGGTCGATTACCTTTAATACTAACCCGCTCCCTTGAATGGACAAGATATATTTTACAATAAATTTGTTGACCCGTTCTAAAATCTTATCGTATGACAAGGTCTCCTTTTTGGCGTTACGTTTCAATACATAAATCATTCATATAGTATATCCTTTTATTTTATATCTTTTTTCTATTTTAAATATAATGAAACATAAATACACTTTAATTTTATTATTTGTCGTGGTGATATCGTTCTCTCTATTAGGAAGTCTATTTCCAGCGGAAGGATTTGAACAATTACCGGTACCCCAATGTAAAAACGAAGTAGGCGAAAGTAAATCGTGCGACGACGATGATTATATGTTGAAAAGTCAAATCGTCCCCCCTGTATGCCCTAGTTGCCCCCCCTATTTATGCGACGACACAAACGAAGAAACCGAATTGTCTCAAACCGCCACCCCAACCTCTCAAACCGCCACACCAGCCTCTCAAACGGAATCCGCAAACAAACAATCCAATTATTCTTTCAAACAAACGACTGAGACAAAAGAACCAAAGGAAAGTTCCGGTCTTTTAAGTATGTTCAATCGGTCTGACAAAGGCTCCGGACAAGGCTTCGGACAAGGCTCGGGTCAAGGCTCGGGACAAGGTATTTTAAGTGGATTTAATAAATCAAACAATCAAACGGATCTGTCTGAGTATAAACAAGAAATCGAAAAATTAAAAGAACAATTGAAAGAATTAAAACAATACGATGGCAACGCTCCGCCCTGCCCGGCGTGTGAGCGGTGTCCAGAACCTTCTTTCGATTGTAAAAAAGTACCCAATTACCGGTCCGCTTCGGTCGGCAATTATTTACCTATGCCCATATTAAACGACTTTAGCCGTTTTACTTAGGCGCCTTTTCTTACAACTTTTATTCATTTGAAAGGTTTTACATTTGAATGTATTAGGCACTATTTTTATAATACATTTTGATTTTTCTCCGTATAAAGATTCCGTGCATCCTTTTTCTTTTTTGGTTTTGACTCTAGAACAACGCGCCCGAAAATGTTCGTATCGCTCGCGAACGTCTTCGTAGCTTAAATTCGATGTTTTACCCAACATAGTATTGATGTGTTCGTGTAAATCATATACGTATTTCGAATAGGTGTCGCGCGATTCCATATGTCTATCTAACAACGGTACTTCTTTGAAATTTTTAACCAAATTCGTCCGACAATGTTTACACGGCAATACATGCTCTAATAGGAGTATAAACTCCTTGTAATGTAGCTTTTCGTCTTCCGTCGGATGTACGGGGTAATTAAAACTCATCGTATGTAAATAATGCCATAAGCCTGGACCCCATATCGTCGTCAACATTCCATCCCCGCTATGATAGTCTTCCTTTGTATACACGCTCATTTCATACTAGGAAGAAAAAAATTAATTTTCTGTTGGATACGTTTTTCAGTCGGCGCCAACAAATGTACGAGGTTAAATTTTAAACGCATCAACTCCCGATAATAATGTTCGTCGTGTGTAGATTTCACCAATTCATAGGTTGATGTCTGATATACTTTCACAATCATTTATACTTTATATACGTTGTATTTATGTTGTAAAAAAATAAAGCTACATATTAATGTGGCTCTATATAGTGATCTTTCTATTGACGGCAATTGGTCTCGTGTATTTCTATACAAAGAAGCCAAAAAAGTCGTTTATTGAAAACAACGAATATGTAGAAACGACCGAAACCCCCAAAGCCGAACTATACACCTTTTATACGGACTGGTGCCCGCATTCCAAAAAGACCTTGGAAACGTTAGAGGGTATAAAAAAGAATTATGAACAGATTCAATTCATAGAAGTCAACGCCGAGAAAGATTTAGATTTAGCCAATGCTTATAAAGTAGACTCTTACCCTACTCTAATATTGTTATATAAAAATGAAAAATATATGTACGACGCAGATTTAGAGGACTATACGTTTGATAAGTTTATAAATACTATTATGAAGTAAAGGCATTATTATTTTATCTCTGAAATAATAATGAATGTTCCAAGGTTAAACATTGAAGAATTATACGAAACCAAAAAAAAAATAGATTTAAACCGTCTGGAAACCTATAATAAACTTTTAACCAAAATACACAGTAAAATAAAAACGGCTTCTCGCCAAACGATACAAACCAACTTTTGTAGTTTTGTTATGCCTGAACTATTGATAGGTTATCCCAATTATAATTTCAGTGAATGCTTAAATTATATTATAGATAAGCTAGAAGTAGACCATTTTTTATGTAAATATATACATCCAAATTTATTATTAATCAGTTGGAATCATTGGGTGCCTTCTTATGTGAGGGAACAAATTAAAAAAAAGACGGGTGTGGCGGTTGATTGTTATGGAAACCCTATACAAAACAAAACAACCGTTTCGTTCGACAAAGGTCCGACGTTTGAAAAAAAAAATATATACGAAGACAATTTATTCAATTCTATGAAGAATTAAACCCGAACCACGACGTTTTTGGGACTATTGGCGCGGTGGGGGCAGGTAAGTCGGGGACTATTGGCGCTGGGGCGACAGGTGCGGGTGCGACAGGTGCGGGTGCGTCAGGTACGACGGGTGCGACGGGTGCGACAGGTGCGGGTGCGAGAGGTGCGGGTGCGACAGGTACGTCGGGTAATCCAGGGACTATAGGTTGTAATACGGGAGCATCGGGTGGCGTCACGGGTGTAATTGGTGTATCAACCGAATTAGTCGGATTCATTGGGTTAAATGGGTTTTCAGGTTTCACATAATTGACCGGATTCATTGGGTTAAATGGGTTTTCAGGTTTCACATAATTGACCGGATTCATTGGGTTAAATGGGTTTTCAGGTTTCACATAATTGACCGGATTCATTGGGTTTGCCGGCGTATCGGTTGGATTAAATCTTCCAGGTTCCGTGTCGACTTGTGCAGGTTGGTTAAATGTGCCTATAATCTCGGGGTTCACAGCACCCAATTCCTTAAACGCTCCGTTTGGTTGTGGTGAATACGAAATGGGCATACTATCTGTAGAGACATTCGATTGGATGAGTCCGCTATTGTTGGGAGGATTGAGAACGTTTGGAGGATTGATACCGCTATTGAGACCGCTATTGAGGGGATTGAGCCCGCTATTGAGAACGTTTGGAGGATTGATACCGCTATTGAGACCGCTATTGAGGGGATTGAGGGGATTGAGACCTGTATTGAGACCTGTATTGAGACCGCTATTGAGGGGATTGAGGGGATTGAGACCTGTATTGAGACCGCTTGGATTGAGACCGCTTGGATTGAGACCGCTATTGAGACCGCTATTGAGACCTGTATTGAGACCTGTATTGATACCGCTATTGAGACCGTTCGTAAGACCAATGGGATTGAGACCGATGGGTGCGCTATTGGAATTTGCCAAAACATCCGGTACAACGAAAGCGCTATTCATATTGTTGTTTCGTTGGGCATTCAAATTGTAAGTATTTTCTTCGTATATTTTTTCAAAAATAAGCAGTGCTTGTATGAAATATTTCTCGCAAGTCGTATAGAGATACATAATTGCTTCTCTCGTGTCTTTTTCAATCGCTATCACGGAATCCAAGGTTAAATCGGGGTTCAATTTATAGTCGCTTCCATTGGAGATAAATAACTTTTTCAATATATTCATTAGTTTGATTTTGGTGCTTTGCGTGTGGTCTTGTATAATATATATTTTATCCAGATACGATTTAATGAGTCGCCCATCTTTCGGGACAATCAACTCTTTTATAAAATCATCCTTGTTACATTTGTCAAACGTGTTAAAATCCAACATTTCTATATCGCGAAACGATTTTATATCGGACGGCTTGGTTTTTTTACCCGTAAAGATTTGATAAAATATAGTTAAATCTCGGTTGTATTTTTTCTTCATTTTTTTACTCATTTTGCCCCACTTTTTATTTTCATTGTCGTATAAATCGTAATACAATAAATCTAATTCTTTGATACCAATCTCTTCGTTCAATCGTTTAGATGGTCCGTCCATCGAACATAACTTTTCACCGGGGTTTATAGTGATGCTATCTTCCCCGATGCTTAATTTATTTTTTAGAATATTGAGACGTTTACGGCATAAATTCAGAGGATTGGTCATTTGACTAATTCGGGGTTTTGCGTTTCGTGGAATGTATTTGTAGTCCTTGAAATCTTTTAAATAAAAAGTGCTTCTGTTTCCGTCTTCGTCTTCGTAAAAATATTGCGGGTCCATGGTCGATACGACAGCGCTATAGACGGTGATTATTTTCATATAATACTTTGAAATATTCCGCAACATATGTTTTTTCATCGCATCGTTTTTGGGTATTAAATGACTCATGTCCGATTTGTCCGAGACAAAAATAGGTTGCCCGTGTTGTATTCGTTTGTTTAAGAAGCCTAACTCTAATTTATTTAACCGTTTACTTAAGATTCCGCTAGTTAATACGATCATATTGTCGTAATAGTCCTTGTCTCCTAATCGGATTAAATCAATTGTATTTTGTGTTAAAATATAAGAGATCGCAATATCGTCTATTTGTTCCGGTAGATTGCTTAGGTCGCTTTCCTCGACTTTTTCCGGCACAGACGAAGATATACCCATTATAGTTATAGTATAAAATAAAATTGAATTAAATACATATAATTATATAGAAGGAATGAATAAATATAAAGACATCTGGGAATTATTCGGTGAAAAAAAAACCGTGGAAGCAGAACCGCCTGACGACCTTTGTAAGTCGTGTAAGAGTTTGCTTAAAATCACGGAAGAGGGGTTTTATTGTTGTAGCAATAGAGCGTGTGGAATTATAATAAAAGATACTATTGACCACAGTGCCGAATGGAGATTTTATGGGGCAGACGACCACAGCGGGGCTGACCCATCGCGGTGTGGGATGCCTATCAACCCGTTGTTAAAAGAATCGTCCTTTGGGTGTAGGATCATATGTAACAATCGGTCCACGTATGAAATGCGAAAAATTCGGCGATATACCGAATGGCAGTCAATGCCCTACAAAGAAAAGTCTAAATACGAAGATTTTCAAATCATTACAAATTTAGCCAGTAAAGGTGGCGTGTCAAAACTCATCATACAAGACGCCATTCGATATTACGATCGAATCTCCAATAAAAAAACCTACCGCGGATTGAACCGCGACGGATTGTTGGCGGCGTCCATCTATATTTCGTTTAGTGTAAACGGCAACCCTCGCACCCCACGCGAAATTGCGACGGTCTTTCATTTAGACAATACCAGCGCGACCAAAGGGTGTAAAAATGCGCTGAGTATATTAAACGACTTGGAAGAAGATTTAGAAGAGAAGACTTGCCTGAACAACAGCACCCCTACGTCGTTTATCAACCGATATTGCAGTAAATTAGGTATGAATTTTGAATTGACCCAATTGTGCTTGTTCATAGCCTCGATCGTAGAATCCAGACGATTGATTTCCGAGAATACGCCGCATTCTATTTCAACGGGTATCCTTTATTTTGTGTGTCAAAAATGTAATTTAAATGTAAGTAAAAAAACCATTCATGAATTTAGTCAAATCAGCGAAGTAACCATTAACAAATGTTTCAAAAAGTTGGAAACCCATGAAAAAATGTTTTTGCCGGAACAAATTAAACAAAAATATAATATACTATGATATGGTGGATATTATATTTATCGTCCCATATAGGGACAGAGAACAACATAAATTTTATTTTTTGAGACATATGGCGTACGTGTTAGAAGACTATAACTATGAAATTATATTCGTCCATCAAAAAGACAACCGCCCTTTCAATCGAGGCGCCATGAAAAACATTGGTTTTTTATATGCTAAAGATATCTATTTTAATTATAAGGACATTACATTCGTATTCCACGACATTGATACGTTGCCCTATAAGAAAGGTCTGTTAGATTATACTACCGAAAAGAACGTGATAAAACACTTTTATGGATTTACGTTTTGTTTGGGGGGTATGTTTTCTATTAAAGGCGAAGACTTTGAGCGTATCAACGGCTTCCCGTCTTTTTGGGCGTGGGGATTCGAAGACAATGTTATTTATAATCGAGCCGTGAAAGATAACCTTACCATAAATCGAGACAGCTTTTACGCCATTGGCAATATGAATATATTACATTTTATGGACGGATTAACCCGCACCATTTCGAAAGGCAGAATAACCAACAAAGACCTGGAATACGTCCGCGACGGATTAGATACTTTACAAAATGTAAAATACAACAAAGAAGACAATATGTTACAGGTCACTGATTTTGTATGCAGTTTTAGAGAAAACCCTACGACGCAAAAAATGTCTATTTTTAAGCAAAAAGAGAAAGATAGACCTCATATATTGGGAAAAATGTTTTAAATCATAAATCACCTCTTTAGTATAATCCATTCTCAATTTGAAGTGGGGTATGAATTTTCCTTGTCTCTAAAAGGCGATTTTTTCATTAAAGTATTCAACCTCGGAAAGTTAAATAATACGAATATATATGTATAAAATACCCGAAGAAATAGACTTTAAATATTATTTGGAATTACGATTACAAGAGACCAATGTAATAGAATTGAATTATTTATTTTCAGCCTTAGAAAAAACCAAGTCGTATATAGCCGGAGATGCCGCCTTAGCGTATATCAACCGTCACGAAGAACTGACAGACGTAGACGTCTATGTCGTAAGCAAATATTATTTGACATTTACCAGTATTCTCCGAAACGAACAAAAAAATGACATCCCCGATATCATATATACTTATCCCGAGGATTCAGACCAGCACCATCTACTAAGATATACCTTTAAAATACTATCTTTGAAAATAAATATATTTATAATAGAAGACATAGCCGAATCCCTAGGTCATTTTCCATTGTCGTTCCTCCAAGTATACTTTGACGGGAAGCATATGTATACAACCAGTCAAGACAATTACGACCGGATAAAGATAAAAGTAGGCGAGGCTTCTGACAAGGCGGACAAGGTCTTGTATACCGACCAAGGATATAAAATCATCGGCATCCCCAAACAAAAGAGCATTCTTCGAGAAGAGGAATTTATTGTAAAACGTCTGGTGGATATACTGTTTATAATGGACCAAAGCTTGTTTCGATTGCCCTTGACCGACAATTATATGAAAGTCACTTTTCTATATATGTTACAAAAAAATAAAAGAGCGTTTACATTAGCTGACTTTGAGGAAACACTAGAGACCCATGTAGGGGAAGAATATTTATTGATAAGGCACTTGTTGAACACACAAATAAAAAAAGACGCAGACCGAATGCTGATAAACTATAAGAGGCGTTTTCATAAAGCATATTTACAAAAACTGCTCGTCTTTTTGATACGGGAAAATAATAAAACCATGTATCATCCTTCCATAGAAGAAGGTGTCAGGCAGTTTTTAGAAACTTCTACTTTAGACGAGAATTTGTATAATCGGTTTGAACGCCAATACGAAGACTGGGGGGCAGACCTATCGAATCTAAGTGAAGCCAAACGGCTTACACAGACCTATTTTAAACTTACCAAAGAACCTTATATTAAAACACAAGACGAAGACGTAACCCCTTGGATGGATTCGTCGGACAAACACACGGACTATGAGATCTTACAAAAGTATATAGCCAGCGTCCGCGAAGACATAAACGAATTCCAAACAAAGATAAAATACGATTATTATTTTAACAAAGAATATGAAATCATACATCTGTCCCATACGATAGACAAGCCCGACGATTTTTCTGGAAAAATAGACTACGACCCTGCAGCAGAAACGGTCGACATTATTATGGGCGAAAATAGTCAGGTTCAAATAGCGCTCGACCAAGGCTTGTTTGTTTTCAAATTCGGCGACATCTATCACCATTTTACGGAAGAAGATTTACAACAAACGTTAAGCAACACGGATTATTGGATGTACGAATGCCCTGAACGCGACTATGATTATAACGAATTGTATATCAAATTAAACGCGCCATCGCCCTTTTTAATCCCGTGTACTTATTTATATTCTATGTTTAATACTCGTATGCGATTGTTTGAGATCATCGACACGGGTCGCACCTTAGAAAAAACAGCTTCGTTTAAGAATACACCGGTAGGCATTACCTTAGATCTCGCGGACTATGTCAGCGCAAATCATTGTCAATCAAATACAGATTCTAAGGTCTATCGGTTATTAAACGATGAAAGCTATGAAAATAAAGATTTAAAACCCTTGTTTCATAACGCTGGGCGGACTATGAAGAAAAAGAAAAAGAAACGGAAAACAAAGCGCCGATAAATATAATATACTACTATACTATGCTATTTGTGAGTTTATGTTCGCCCGCCTTATTGTCTATTATTCTTGTATTCGCACACGTCGTCACAGAAACCGCACAAGAACATTATAAAGAGGCTATGACCAAATTGTTGATTGGGGTAATGTTTACGATGTTGTTGCAATTGTTTTGTCTCCAAAATATGAGAGTGATCGCGTGGCTTTTGGTCTTTATCCCCATGATTATGTATACGTATACGACCTTTATTATATTTTTTGTATTTGGTGTCAATCCGTCTGAAAGAGTAAAAGGCTACCTTATAAATTGAATTTTTATTTTATAGTTAGATATTATAACTATGGAAAGCACGCACTATATCGTAGAATGTGTCTGGTATACTTGGACGGTCTATCATCTTGTCCCCAAGATGTATGATTATAAAGATTTGTTTTATCGGAGAGACAAAGTGATGTACAAAGACAACTTTTTGGACATTCAAAGCAAAGTATACGAACGAACGTCGAGCACTCAAACGGTGAATGTGGTTGATTTTAATACATATTTTAAGTATATTGTTCCAAAAGAACCGGTCTCTGTTGTAGCGTTCAAGATGCCCGCCGACGCATACGTCCAAACGTCCAAACGATTGAAAGTATAATCGTATCTATTTATACATATTTTTTATATTTAAAAAAATATACTATATAAGTATTATGGGTGAATTATGGACACCCTGGACTTTTTATATTCATTTACAAAATTCCACCGATTGGAGTTATGAAAGTTATTATAAATTATTAAAATGTGAATGTTTACAATCCATTGTCTCCTTAAATCACGCCTTAGGAAGTGAATTATTGAAGAAATCATTGGTTTTTTTAATGAAAGACGATATTCAACCTTTATGGGAAGAATCCAATAATAGGAACGGTGGTAGTTTTTCATTTAAAATACATAATAAAGACATTGATTATGTATGGAAGCAAATCTTATATCATGTAATCGGCGGCGAACTGGTCAAAGACAAGGATATTTTAAAACATTTGAATGGCATTAGCGTGTCTCCCAAAAAAACCTTTTGTATTTTAAAAATATGGATGGACAACTGTCAATACACCAATACCAATATATTTAAAGCGATCAAAGGGGTGGACTACAAAGGGTGCTTATTTAAGAAACACGAGTATTAATTTATACATACTATATAAATGAAATGTTCCAATATGGATTGCGGATCCACTGATCAAAAATGTAGACCTGAATATTGTTCGAATAATAAAAACGGCGCGTCTAAATCGTGGGGATATTGTAATAGGTTGCATAACCCCAAATGGATTCAAGCGCGATGTATAAATCATCGTAAAAAAACGAAACAAACCATTTCCGTAGATGCGGAATTATTGCATAAAAAAATGCCGTATATATGGAGATTTTTGAAACCTAAAACACGTCGTACAATGATAGAATTAGCAAAACAACCAACCCATAAAATAAATGTACCGTTTATGGTATTTACAAAAGATAAACACCCGACTAAGAAAATAAAAAAACTAAGAAAAAAATACAAACATATTTAAGTTAATATTGTAGTATTATATGGCGCAAGAAATAAGAATAGATTCAAATACAGAAAAGGATTTAATGGATTGGGTTCTGAACCAAAGTGTGAGTAATAAAATATTAAACTCCATACATTCGTTTTGTCTCGAACAACCCCCGGTGTCTATGACTTTATATAGAGGACAAGATAAACATATTATAAACCCATCGTTTCGGAAGTGGTTTTCCACGTCTAGCGATAGCCAACAAGCCTCCGCCGGATTTACGGATGGGGAGTGTTGTTTGTTTGTGATTCATATATTAAATGTACCTGTATTAAATGTGAATAAATATATAGGGCGAAAGATAGTAAGTAAATCAGAGGAAAAAGAATTTATCGTTTTAGGAGGAGGCACATTTTACAAAGACCCGCAATTGTCCGAACCAGGGTTTTTAGTCGATAAAAACAAACACGGCAAAATTACTTACGAGTGCTGGTATTCTCTTATACCAAGACAAGACGAGCTAGCGCCAAGGCAAGACCCGAGACAAGCCGAGGAGCTAGCGCCAAGACAAGACCCGAGACAAGCCGAGGAGCTAGCGCCAAGGCAAGCCGAGCTAGCACCGAGATACATAGACCCAGACTATCACGCGAACGCAAATTCCGACTATATAAGGAAACGCGTAACCGACATGGAAGATTATTATGATATTATAAGTAATGTAAGCGATGTAAAAGATTACTCGGACAAGAATATAAATGACACAAATTTGAGAACCATATTTGACGAAATACAGAAAATAATTAGGCGAGGTGCCAAGAAACATCAAACCGACGATATAAAGAAGCATGTGTCGCATCTGAAACCGTTGTTTCAATTTATAGAGAATGTGGAGGATGTCAAACTATATTCAGACTCGTATATAAATGACAAAAATTTGAAAACCATATGGCTCGAAATCCAAAAAATAAAAAAGCAAAACGCCAATAAAAGGGCAACGCAGTCAAGGCAGGCAAGGCGGGCAACGCAGGCAAGGCAGGCAACGCGGGCAAGGCAGGCAACGCGGGCAAGGCAGGCAACGCGGGCAAGGCAGGCAACGCGGGCAAGGCAGGCAACGCGGGCAAGGCGGGCAACGCGGGCAAGGCGGGCAAGGCTGGCAAGAAAAAATTAACCAGGTATAGGAGATAAACCCAACTTGATTTCTCCAAGAGACGCCACGTTATATTTAATGATAAGAGGTAGATCGTTGTCCAAATAGATTTCGATTTGATTGCATAAATTTGTACATTTTATAAAATAATTCAGATTTTTTAACGAATAAAATCCTTGAATAATTTTATCTGTTTTTTTAACCATACTCATTTCTTCTGATTCACTGCGTATAATTTCAGCACTCGCAAACGGTCCTACGCATTTGAAAATAAGTTGATTGTTGATGGATTTGATTTCCAGTTTTTCGGATATTACGTTTAAGTCGCGGATAATTTTTTGAAAATCCGACGAGGGCAAATTAATGATAGACGAAAATTTGACTTGCGGAATATCGAGGTCTTCGTTGTCGGGCTCAATCAGCTTTAACTTCTGAATCTTATATTGTTCTTTTGTTTTATTTTCAAATTTAAGCGTCAAATTTTCTACAATACCACTGTTATAATCTTCTTCTTCGATATATATACTGAGAGTTTCTTCGTTGTCGATTGTATTTATCAATTTGAAAAAATGAGACATATTGACGCCGATGATGATCTTGTCTTTGTTACATATAAATCGTTCAAAATGTTCGCTATGTAAATGTAAATGAACTAATATAGTATGTGATTTGTCCATGTTTACAATTCGCATACCGTCTTTTTGGAAGGTTATATTGGTCTCCAATAAAATGTCTTTTAATGCCGTAATCAATATACGAAACGGTGCGATTTGAACCGTTTGAATTAATAATATTTCATTCGGCATATACATAGCACATTACTTATTTTTTTATATCGTTATTTAAAGAATGTATATTCCTACGCACTTGACCAACAAAAATAAAGACCTACAACAAAAAGAAATAGCCAAATCCAAACGATTATACAAAAAACATATCTTTCATACGCGTAAAAAACTACGGTCGTTCCGAGGGAAATTGTCGAAGCATTTGAACAAAGTAAAGCAACTATACCACCTAGACCCGCTGGTCGTCAATCGTACATTGTCGATAAGAACCGGATGTCCAAAGGCGGTTTTACAAAAAATTGTAAACAAAGGTATGGGCGCGTATTATAGCAGCGGGTCTCGACCCAATCAAACGCCGGCGTCTTGGGGCATAGCCCGTTTAGCCAGCGCGATCACAGGTGGACCGGCAGGAAAAATCGACGGACATCTTATCCGTCAATGTAAAAAAACAGGCAAAGCGTATAAATTAAATAGGCGCAATATATAATGTGGCGAAGATTTTTGTTGTTCTTATACGTGGTGGTGGCGGTGGCTATTTTATATTCTATCTTTAAGTCAACTTTTATCCGTGGGGCTGAAACCGATATTAAAAAGAATTTTACTGGCGATGTGAAAAGTTCCATCGAAAAAGGATTGGACGACGCGCTTGCCACGTTATTCTTATTTGAAGTAAGATATTTTTTGATAGGCGCCGGGTCGTTGTTTCTTTTTTTAATGGCAGGGACAAAAAAATAAAGAAGTAATGTATGTTCGGCGTGGTCGGTGGAGGGATTAGCGGGTTGTATTGCGCGTTAAAGTTGTCCGAAAAACATAAAGTTGTCTTGATAGACGAACGGGATTATTTAGGCGGTCGTATTAAAACACAGCATAAAATGGAACTAGGCGCCGCGCGATTCAATTCGTCCCATACTATATTATTGTCGTTGATAAAACGTTATGATTTACATCCTATACGATTGCCTAGGCGATTTGATTATATACATTGTGATCATTCCATCGTACATTATAAAAACGCACATAAAGCATTTGACGCCTGTATACAATCGGTGTTAGACCAAACGCCTCTAGACGACTCTTTGCGAGACATATCGTTTTATACGCTTTGTCAGCGCCTATTAGGAGACGAGGCTCCCTTATTGTTAAGTGTGTTTGGGTATTATACCGAAATGAAAGAATTGAATGCTTACGACGCCATACAGACGTTCCAAAAAGATTTTATCGCCACCACCTATTATATATTAGAAGAAGGATTGTCTACTTTATGCGATTGTATGGCGAAAGAAATACGTCGTAATGGATCGATTATATATACAAATGAAAAAGTATTGAAAACTACAAAGAACCGACTACATACGACCCGACGCACCATAGACGTCGACCACATTATTTTTTGCACGAAGGCGAGCCAAATGGTTGGATTTCCTAAGCTAAAAAATTATACTCGCTTTCTTTACGAAGCTCCTTTATTAAGAATATACGCCAAATATAAGACCCCTTGGTTCAAAGATTTACACCGCATCACCACCAACAATATATTGAGACAAATCATCCCGATTGGCGACGGAATTATTATGGTATCGTATACAGACGGGAAAGACACCGAACCTTTTATCCCCCTTTTAAAAAAAAAGAAAGAGTTGATACATCTCATTCAAACCAATTTGTCTCTATTATTCCCGGAGCATACGATCCCTTATCCGGAGTATATTGTTCCTTATTTTTGGGAACTAGGCACCCATGCGTGGAAGCCGGGCGCGCACTCTGACCGCATGTACGACGAGGTTATACATCCTTATGAAAATGTCTATGTATGCGGGGAAGCCTATTCTAAACACCAAGCGTGGATGGAAGGCGCCTTAAACATGGCACAAGACGTCCTTTCCAAATTGAATCTTGAGATATAGGTGATTCTATATGGAACGCTTGACATTTGTAAGAGGCGTAGTGATACGGCGCCCGTCTAAACAATGTATATGTGGCGGATGTTTTGTTAGACGGTAGCGAAATTATCGCCCACGCCCCTTCGTTGGGGTTTTTATGCGAGAAAGGGTCTGTGATATGACGTTGTCCGCGCGACCAACTTTATGTACGCACATAATTCATTTAGGAAAACGATATTAGGTATTCATCCAAAAAGCGCGGAAAAAATAGTAGAATTTGCGTTAAAAAATAACCTTATAGTGTAAAGGAACTACAACGGGAAAAAAATGTTGAATTCAAGATTTTGGGTATAGACGAACATCCCTTTATTTTGGAAGTCAAAAGCGTTCCTTTGTGTGAAAACAATATAGCGTATTTTCCGGGGTCTCATAAAAAAAACGCATGTATCAGCCCCCGCGCTTTAAAACATATTCAAGAATTGCAACACATAAAAGAGAACTATCCAAACTATCGGACATTACTATGTTTTGTCGTTCAAAGACAAGACGCAACATCGTTTAGAATAAACGACAAGGATACCATATACAATGAAGCCGTAAAAGAAGCCATGTTAAAAGGAGTAGAATGTATCGTCTTACAGGTGGTTTGGAACGAAGACGGACAATGTACTTTTATCAAGATGCTTGATAGCTGACGTTATGCTTTATTTGCCAATTTCAGGGCACGAAAAACGCATATATTGTAACCAATATTATTTGACTCGCTTCTAGCACACCCGACGAATAGATTCTTTATCTTTAAAAAAATATAAAATGAAACGCATTGTATATCGTCTATTTTTGTTTGAATTCACGGATAATTTATTTTTACACCTTTGAACATTTAAAACGCCGACTTTCTAATATTTAGGAATTAACAATTTTTGTTAATTTAAGTTAAAATTGATTTAAAAATAAATATGTTAACAATATATAACGAAAATGGTTAAATATTCGTGCGAACGATGCGGAAAAGGATTCTCTCAAAAATCTCACTATGATTCTCATAATAAACGCAAAACGCCTTGTGAAAATAATGCTGATAATGATAAAATTAAGGCTCTTGTAGATAAAGTTGTTGAAGAAAAATTAAAAGAATTAAATAATAAAAAATTGATTGTTGAAAATGAAGAAGTAAATACACACACAATGGAACATCAACAATCAAAAGAAGTTACAAAATTTAAGATTAAAAAGAAAAATCTTAAAATTGTGAATCCTAAACTTAGAGTTGCTTCTATGTTTGCTGGGTGTGGGGGATTAGATTTTGCATTTCATAAACAAACAGATAGATACAATGTTGTATATGTTAATGATTTTGATAAAGATTCTTGTAATACCTATGAAAAATATTATAAATTTAAACCCATCTGTGAAGATATAACAAAAATAGAAACTATTCCAGATTGTGATATACTTACAGGTGGATTTCCGTGTCAAGGATTCTCGGTAGCAAATTTATATAGAAAAGAAACGGATAATAGAAATAAACTTTATTTAGAACTAGTCAGATTATTGAAACTAAAAAAACCTAAATATTTCATATTTGAAAATGTTAAAGGCATATTAAGTTTAGGTGGTTATGAAAATAATTTAGATAAGAAAAATCATAGAGGAATGATATTTAAAATGATAGTTTCAGATTTAGAGAAATGTGGTTATCAAGTAAATACAAAATTGTTTAAAGTAAAATGGTATGATATACCTCAAAATAGAGAAAGAGTTATCTTCATAGGAATCCGTAATGATATTTTTGAAAAAATTAATTTTGAATGGCCCGTTGAAAAACAAGAAATTACAAAAACATTAAAAGATGCGATTGGTGATTTATCTATTGAATACAATGAAGAAATTCAACATATCGGAACAAAACATAAAGTAAAACTTACAGGTTATATGGGAAATAGAAAATTAGATTGGAATAAAATATCTCCTACTATTACAGGAAGAGGAGGAGGAACTGGAGGACCAGTTATAAATGTTCATCCAAGTGAAAAAAGAAGAATGACGGTTAGAGAATATGCTAGAATTCAAACATTTCCAGATGACTTTATGTTTGAAGGTTCTATATCATCAATGTATAGACAAATAGGGAATGCAGTTCCTCCAAAGTTCTCATTTATTCTATCTAATTTAATACATGATTTAAACAGTCAATTATAATTTATTCTAGGAGCTCCACGGGTGATCCTAGGACAAGATAATTTATTTATATCTTTCACAATTAACCATCCTTGTTTTTCATCAACTATAATTAATGTCATTATGGTTGCTTCTTTACGAACACATTCATTCAACATATCTTGTAAAGATTTATCACCTAAACTATTAACAATATCATTAATATATTCGGATTCTAAGCTTTCATATTTTTTTTCTGATTTGTGTTTTTTTAGTTCATTGAATAATTCATTTAATTTTTGTAGATTAGTCTTTGATAATTCTAATCTATCAACACCACAAATTATAGTAGTTCTTGAAGAACCATATTTTTTGTTAATCTCATTGTAAAATTTATTTGCCAATTCACATTTTGATTTATATTTTATAATCCAACAAACAAACAAATTTATTATTGTTCTAAATATCTTTCTCATATTATTACAACCATCTGTTCCTAATGTACAATCATCGTTTGTCATATCCTTTACACTAATGTTTCCCATATTTGGATGAATTAAATCAATCGTGCGATTTTGTCCTCCTAATGGCGTTAGTATATCAAGTTCTATTGCTAGTTTTTCTTCACCATTTCCTACACATTTTTGACTACTTTTAAATGGTACATCTTTTGATTTATCACTCCACTTATTATATTCATCCACATAAATTTCGCCATCTTGGGATTGTTTCTCATCAATAATTATAAGTTTAGCTAGTTGTTCTACGACTTCTATTTGACAGGTAGTTTCTTCGGAAGACATATTATGCTCTTTAAGTATAAAGATACGTAATTATTTTAAATCAATTTTTTATAAAATATTAAATTATATTATAATACCTACACATAAAAGTAGTGATTATAACTATCAGTTAAATACTATTCTAAAAATCAAGTGAAAACCTGTGAAATATTCGGTTGTTCTGAAGTTTAATGAGATGGGTAGATAAATACAAATCTACTAATATTACACGAAAGAAAAGATATTATACATCATATAAAATTACTAGTAGTCCTATTTCATAAAGCAACAACTTAAACAAAAAAAACTATAATGAATTGTCAGTAAAATTAAAAACTAAATATCCAGATCTAAATTTATCAAGAGTTCATTTAGGTAGAGTTGTAAGAGATATTAATATCACTAAAACAAAGACGACATGTTCCAAAAACAAGATATAAAAAACCTATAGTAATTAAAAATCAAATCAAATAGTTTTCAAAAATATACTGAGATATTTTCTATTTCTTCAAAAGGTGTTATTATGATATAAAAAGGAGGTATTGATACTGTTCCATATCAACATTATACAAATGCCATAGAGGGATATTTTAATGTATTGAAATCACGATTACAAAAGAAAAAAGGATTAACAATGTAAAAGATGTATTAGATGAAATACCAATATTTATAAAAATCTAATAGAAGGAGCATATGATAGAAGTGCAAAATATGTAAAAATACCATCAAGAAATTAAAACCTAAAAAATATTTGGATTAGGTCGCGTTTTAAATATTCAAAGGTGTAAAATATAGGTCCGCGGAGAATCGTGTTTAATCACTCAAAGCTCGTAAATTTTATGAACTTGAAATGCCAGCTTATCTGCCATAGCGTTTCCTATGGAGTGTTTATCTTTCTGATTACTATGGGCGTATATATGCATAAATTGTACGTTGGTATCTTTATACGTTTCATATAATTGTTTGACCAGGGCTTTATTCGGAATATCGTTTGCCCATTTTTCTTTTTCTTGTTTTTTTCCGTAGTCTTTGACACAATGTAAAGCATATTTAGAATCACTTACAATCGTAATTTTTTTATTTTCTTGTATAAGCCCATATACTTCTATCATAGCCACCAATTCTGCTACATTATTTGTACGTCCTTCGATCGGTTTAGAGACATTACGAACGTCGTCTTCGCCAAAATAAATACCAATACTGGCTTTCGCACGCGATTGTCCGTTATGGATACAACTTCCGTCGCAATATACATATATGCCTTCGTTCGTTTCATTTGCCAAATTGTCGTTCGGTTCATTTGTCAAATAATGTAAAGCCTCTTGCTTGGTTTTGAATTTTTTAAATTCTGCGCCCCGAAACCCGTGTATATAGGATTTACATACGTCCCACGATTCAAATACGCCGGTTTGAACTCCTTTTCTAATCGCGTAATACATAATAGAACCACTATGTATTCATACTATCAATTTTAATATATTTAGTATATAATGGAAACTATAACAGAAGAAAATACTATAGTCGAGCCCGTGGAGCCTGTCGTCGAGCCCGTGGAGCCTGTCGTGGAGCCCGTCGTGGAGCCTGTCGTGGAACCCACCGAACCCGTCGTCGAACCCGTCGAGCCCGTGGAGCCTGTCGTGGAACCCGTCGTCGAGCCAGTCTCAGTCGACCTATTGTCTCGAAGCCTACAAACATTATCTTTACATAAAATGTCTTCCATTATACGCCCCATTAAAAAGAAAACGATTGTAAAAAATTATCGCAACGTATGGTTTAAAATGTCTGGCTAAAATATCGTTTTAATTCACAATAAATCTCGTTCATTTTAGATTCGTATAGAGGTTGATAAAATTCCTTTTGTGTATTATAGTCTTCTTCGGTGATTTCGCCTTGATGGAGACGTCTAGTCAACGATTGTTTGATTCTTGTAAATAATAATTTATGTTCAATGTCGGTGACAATATGATGACACGATAAACATAGAATTTGACACTTATCGATTTCTTTATAAATGTCTTCCAGATATTGCCCTTCGTTTATCATAGAACAAATACTTTTTTCTTTATCAAACATATTCAAGTGGTCATAATGATATCGTTCGTTAGGGTTATTTTTTTCACATACGACACATTGTATACTACGATAGGTCTTTATTTTATCCCACAATGCATCGCGATAATCCTTGCGCTTAGACCAACACGGATCGCATAGTTCGTTGCCTTTCCATAGTCGAATGGTATTGGTTTGTATCTCTAAAAGACCCCTATGACATACGTGACAATATTTGTATTTTTCCTCCAATTGTTTTAAATATACAATGAAATCTATTTTGCGATCTAACATTTCGTTCATAGGTATTTCATTGTATAACGTTTTACATTGATGTAACGAAATAGATAACATCGTGCTCAGTTCAAGAAAACAATCCGTATCCAATGTAGTTTGAGCCAACATGTAGCGTTTAATTTTTTGTCTCAGTCGGTTTCGTTGGTCAATATTGACCGCGCAATGTACGCTACTGATACCGTGCCCCAATTCATGACATTGTTTACATACTTTTCGCACGGCGTCCTTTTTCAGAGTTTTTAATTCTTTCACGACCAAATCCATAGTTTTATTAGGCAAGATTTGAATCATCAATTTTTAACGCGCTTTGCGCCCTTTGGTGCTTTTGCGCCCTTTGGTGCTTTTGCGCCATTTGAGACGTGCTTTGAGGCTTGCTCTGCTTTTCGCTTTGATGCTTTTGCGCCCTTTGAGACGTTTGCGTGCTTTGACGCTTTCTCTGCTTTTCGCTTTGAGACTTGAACGGCTTTTGAGACGTGCTTTGATGCTTGCCCTGCGTTTGATGCTTTTACGTGATTTCATGCTTGCTCTGGGTTTGATGCTTTTACGCTTCCATTTTCCTGCGCCATTCGCGCGCCTGCTATTGCTATTGCTATTATTATTTTTAATATAATCTTCTGACAAAACATACTCCAAATAATCCTTCACAACGGTGTGTTCCATTAGTTCTGCTTCCGAAATCGTTAGTTTACATACAACATATTCAATCAGCGCACGCCTTTGTTCGTCGGGATTTTTTCTTTCTAACAATCGAACTTTGTTCTCGTTTGCCCACTCTTCTATATGGGATTTGGCTTCTTCTTCGTCGAAACCGCGCGCCAATTTATGTTCGACACTTTGATATTCCTTTCTCTTGGCGGGAGGTACGTCATCATCGCTTTTGCTAGTTATAATGGCACTGCGTATAGATAAAATGAGTCTCTCAAGAACGCCTTTCGGACAGCTGAAACTTTCGTACATTGTAGCGAGAGGATACGCCATCGTTGAATCCGTTAAAAAACAATTTATGTATTCGTTACGGAAGCTCTCCGGTTGTTCGAGTACGTACAAAAGCGATAAACGCAATAAAGTGATTTCTTCTGGACTTAATAACGAAGAAATGTCTATCAAAGCAATCTTTGTCGCATATAAAGCTTCCCAAACCTCGCCCCACGTAGTGAGTGTATTCCCTTGGTACACGTAGTAACCAACTGGTTTTCTGGGCAATGGTTTGTCCGCCACGATGAGTCCGTCTATAGACCCTTTGATAAAGGTTTTTATATCGGACGTATCCGGTTCTGGTACTTTAGAACGCAACAAGTCAATTAAAGACGCCAATTGTTCGGGTGTAAAATGAAACGCAATGTGAATTTCTATCGGATTCACAAAGGGTGCGGGTTCTCCACCCAAGTCTTCCACGAGTACTCTTAACCATTCTTCTATAATCAAATTTGGATTCTGTCCGATGTTTAAATATTCCAATCGGTTTAAATCTGTAATACGTTCGGGTAAGGTGGTTAATTGGTTGTTATTTAGATCTAAATATTGTAACTGGTCGAGTGCACCTATCCATTCAGGCAATGTGGTGAGTTGGTTATTGGATAAATTTAATTCAATTAACCCTGTTAACCGTTCAAATCCTTCTGGTAAGTCGGTTATTTGGTTATCCGTGAGTATCAATGTTTCTAATTGTGTTAAATACGTAATGGAAACGGGTATTGTCGTGAATCGGTTATCTCTTATTGTCAATGATCTTATGCGAATTAACCGCCTAAAACTGTCTGGCAAGGTGGACAATTGGTTATTATTTAAATATATACGAGATAATTGCGTTAAATTGCCAATCCACTCGGGTAAGATTTCTATTTGGTTGTCCCTCAAAGACAAGAAGGTTAGACTATTTAAATATTGAATCGTTTCGGGAATCAATGTGAATTGATTATGCTCGATATCCAATGTTCTTAAACGCCTTAAACGACTCATTTCGGGTAAAGTGGTTAATTGGTTGTAAGAGGCGGACAACGATTCCAACAACGTTAAAGTGTTCAACTCAGGTAAAAGGGTTAAACGGTTATTGTATAAGCTCAACCTCTTTAATTTCGTTAAAGAACGAATATCGGGTAATACATTCAATTGATTGTTGGTTAAATACAAAGATTCTAAATTGATTAAAGCACTAACTTCGGGTAAGGCAGTCAGACGATTATTACTTAATAACAACTCTCCTAAACGAACCAAGGTGTTAAGTTCTGGTAAGGTGGTTAATTGGTTATCACTTAGATTCAATGTTTCCAAACGGGTTAAAGAACGAATATCGGGTAATACATTCAATTGATTGTTATAAGCACTCAATTCCCTTAATTGGGTTAATTGGCTTAAACCAGGCAATTCGGTGAGGAGGTTACTGTCTATATTTAATGTTTCCAAACGCGTTAAGCGTTCTAAACCAGGCACGGCAGTCAATTGATTGGAGTCTAATATTAACTCTTTTAATCGTACCAAATATCCAAGATCCGGTAAGGTGGTTAGTCGGTTATCGTTGAGCGCCAAATTTTCCAAACGGGTTAAATGTCTAATATCTGGCAACGTCGTTAATTGGTTATTAAACGCGCTCAAATGTGTTAATGTCGTCAAACGGTCTATACTTTCGGGTAAGGCAGTGAATTGGTTATCGTCTAACAACAAGGTTTCTAAATGCGTTAATTGTTCTATGCCGTCCGGTAAATCCGTCAATCCTTCGTTTCTTACTTCCAAGTAGGTAACCGCCGCACGAGCTTGTTGTGTCCGTTCGTCTATGTTTTCCATTGTCAATTCGCTCATATATATATATCTGTTTATTATTCTTATAAAATTGATTTATTATTTATCTGAAACAAATAAACATGGAGTTCTCACCAACGCAACAATTAGCCTACGACCACTATTTGAATGGAGACAATGTATTTATTACTGGACCCGGTGGAACGGGTAAATCCTATTTTATTAAAAAAGTATATGAAAACGCGAAACAACGTAACTTAAACGTAAGCGTCACCGCTATGACCGGTTGCGCCGCGTTGTTGTTGGATTGTAACGCGAAAACGATTCATTCGTGGGGGAGCATTGGGTTAGGGACAGACCCGATCGAGATGATCCTTGGACGGATTGTAAAATATCGTAAACGAGACAACTGGCTACATACCGATTTATTGATTATCGACGAGGTCTCCATGATGTCGCGCGAATTGTTTGAGTTGCTGTTTAAAATCGCCCAAAACTTTAGGCGTAATAAAAAACCATTCGGCAATATGCAAATCATTTGTTCCGGCGATTTTCATCAACTACCGCCTGTGACGAAAGACAGCGCGTTTTGTTTTGAATCGTTGTTATGGGACGAGTGCTTTCAACATAGCGTGGTGTTGAAAGAAAATTTTCGTCAAACAGGCGACCCCGTATATCAAACCATTTTAAATGAAATTCGCGAAGGAATCATAAGCGAAAAAAGCAAGGAGATTCTGAATACGTGTTTACATAAACCCCAACACGAAACGATTTCGCCGACTCTCTTGTACCCGAACAAGCGACTGACGGAGCAAGTCAACCGAAGCGAACATATTTATTTGGAAGGAAAAGAACATCTATTCCAAATGAAATATATAGAAACACCAAACAAAAAAGTCGAAGAAGAATTAAGTAAACAGAAAAAGAATATGATGGTAGAAGAAGAATTACGATTAAAAATTGGTTCGCAAGTGATGTGTATTATTAATTTAGACCAAGAAAACGGCATTGTGAATGGAAGCCAAGGAAAGGTCACCGGGTTTGACGAACATGGATTGCCGATGGTTAAATTCTTTTATAAAAATACATCACGTGTAATCGGACACCATAAGTGGTTTAACGAAAAACACGTCACGAACGGAATTCAACAACTGCCTCTTATTTTATCATGGGCGATCACCATTCACAAATCTCAAGGCATTACTTTGGAATTTGCTAATATAAACATTGGGTCGAACGTATTCGAATGCGGGCAATCGTATGTGGCGCTAAGTCGCGTGAAGTCGTTGGACGGTTTATATATTCAGGGGTTAGATTTTACTAAAATAAAAGCAAACCCTAAAGTTTTGAGATTTTATGAAAAATTAAGTGTTAATCTTCCGTGAAGGGATTTTAGAAGATACTAAATAAATCGAATTTTCGGTCATAATAATATATTCTTCGCCTACTTTGAAAATTTTAGAAATAGGACTGGTATACTCTTCTTCGCTTCGCACCAATATTTTTTCATCGTTTTCTCGGACGCCTATAAGCACCTTAGACGCGTGGGAATCTAACCAATAGTCCATCATTATAGGTTTATCTTCTTTACACGATAATTTACACGCATTGATTAGTACTTTTTGACTTGGAATAGGCATATCCTCGCTCATATGAATTATTGTTATTTTTTTCTTTTTATAGATTTTACGCAATAAATATAGTTTTGTATATTTTTTTTTTAGGTTTAATGATTTTGGTAATGGTATTTTGTTGATAAATTTGCGAGAAATTTGTGTTTAAAATATCTTTGATATACTCGTAGATCATAAACAATTCTTCGTTTTCACATTTGCCTACAATTAAAATACTTCCGGTTCGAAATATCATAAACGAGATTTCTCGCTTGTCTTCTAACCTGTATTTACATTGAATGCCAGGATAACTGCAAGAATCAAAAGAACATTTGATACTATAATCTTTTTTTAAAATCCTAAACAAATTCTCACGATGTAGGTAATAATTACAATTGAAATTGGAATTCACTAATATAGTTTGTCTCTTGTCTACGACTTCGTCAAGGGTGACGTCGTAAAAGGGCTGTAATAAATACTTAATTTTTTCTACCGCAATCTCTAAAACTTGGTCGTCTTGTATACCGGGTATTTCTACTTTACCCGAATTGAATAATTTAAGATGGACTTCTCTGTATTTGTCTTTAAACAAGATTCGATAAATAACAACAAAGCAATTATAAAACGCGCTTTTAGATTTCTTTTTAAATTGGACAACGTCTTTTTTAGACAATCCAATGCTGACTTTGCGTACATCTTTAAATTTTACTCGACCACTCGGGGTGTCGAATTGGTTTAAAATTTTAACGTCAATGGGCAAGGTTAGTTTTTGTATATTGTCTTCAAATCGAAGGACGTCTTCCTTGTCTTTAAAATTAAATTTCATTTGCTTCTTGATGATACCTTCTCGTGGTTCGTCGTAAGAAATCATATTTAATTTCCAAAAAATGTCGTGTAAATCGATGGATACATTAAAATACAATATTTTGGTTTTCGTTGAAATAACAATGTCTCCACATACTGGAATATCCTTCGGAATATCGTCGGTAGTTTCTTTCAAAACACCACTATGGTTCATAAAATTTGCCCATTGTTCTTCTAGCATCTACTACTAGTCGTGAGACGTCTATAAATCAATTTTGTAAATTCAAATAATAGTTAAAAAAGACTTTATCCAAATAGTCCAGTTCACACCCATGTAATAAAATTTCTTTCATATAAAACAATAGCGTATTATCTAAGACGCTATGGGTTAACATATACATAAATATTTTTATCAAAAAATCTTTGGGATAAAAGGGTTTCATTTTAGATTTTAATAATGAAAAAGAATAATGCTTACAAATATGTTGTATATGTTTTTCTTTTATAAAATCCGTTTTGATGTAATGATAACTCTGTAACGCATTCACCATACAACGAATATCGGGGTAATAATTATACATAATATCCTCTAATGTATCGTCTGAAATCTTTATGCTTTCGCTTTGAATGATATGATTTAAATAATCCTTGTAATTAGATAAATTATAAAACTGAATGGTCAAGCATTTGTGGCGCAAAGGTTGGATGAGTTTACTGATATAATTACAAATTAAAATAAATCGTACGTGTTTATAATGGTTCAATAACAATAGCAACGATTGTTGAGCCGGTTTGGTCATAGAATCTACTTCGTCTAAGATTACAAACTTCAATTCGCTATTTGTGAAAAACCCATGACTCTGAACGAAATTATAGATTGTATGTCGTATAATATCTACCCCCCTATCGTCGGACGCATTTAATTGTATGATATTGTGTTTCATCGCATATTTCGTTTTTATAGTATCCAATAAACAATGGACCGTGGTAGTTTTCCCGGTACCAGGTGGTCCGTATAAAAGCATATGAGGAATAAACAGGGTCTCTACCATAGTATCGAACATAATTTTATAATGGTCGTCTAACACGATAGAACATAAATCCGTGGGTCTATATTTTTCGATCCATGGGTTCATTTATTACATTAGTAAAAGTATTTAAATCAATATTACACATGTGTGTATGACTGAAGAAGTAAAAATACCTAAAAAAAGGGGGCGTAAACCCAAAGGTGGTAAAATCGTAGAATTAAAACCGAAAAAAAACGACCAAAAGGAAATGATCCAATCGGTGATTCTTCATTTAAAGTGTAAGAAAAGTGAGATTTTTAAATCTGAATTGGATACGAACATATATAATATTGAACCTTATACGAAAGAATGTGTACAATATGAAATTATACCACACAACCCCGAAAAAGTAAAAGAACATGCGAATGATAAAAGCGAAGAGAAAGAAAAAAATAAAATTTACGATAAATTAAGCGAATTAGAGAAGAATTTACATTCAGACAATATACACAATAAATCCAATTGTTTTTGGTGTACGTGTTCATTTGATACCCCGACGATATACATTCCCACGATAAAAATGAAAGAGAATTATAAAGTATATGGTTGTTTTTGTAGTCCAGAATGTGCGACCAGTTATTTATTCAACGAGCCCATCGTGGAAACCATTAAATACGAACGGTATCAAATGCTCAATTATTTATACGGAAAAATTTACGATTACAAAGAAGTCATCAAAATGGCTCCGTCTCCGTTTTACACGCTTGATAAATATTATGGAAATTTAAATATACAAGAATATCGTAAGTTATTGAAATACGACCGATTACTCTTATTCACAGAAAAACCGTTGACCAAAATTTACCCCGAACTGCACGAAGACAATACACGGTTTGAACCCCTTTATAATCATAAAATGATAATGAAGAAAAACGCACCCATCAATAAAAAAAAACACATAGAATCAGCCTTTCAGTTATAATTTCGATTTAAACGGACTCAACTACTGACTCAACGGGCTCAACTACTGGCTCAACGGGCTCAACGACTGGCTCAACGGGCTCAACTACTGGTTCAACGGGCTCAACGGGCTCAACGACTGGTTCAACGGGCTCAACGACTGGCTCAACTACTGGTTCAACGGGCTCAACTACTGGCTCAACGACTGGCTCAACTACTGGTTCAACTACTGGTTCAACGACTGGCTCAACTACTGGTTCAACGGGCTCAACTACTGACTCAACGGGCTCAACGACTGGTTCAACGGACTCAACGGGCTCAACTACTGGCTCAACGGGCTCAACTACTGGCTCAACTGGTTCAACTGGCTCAACGGGCTCAACTACTGGTTCAACGGGCTCAACGGGCTCAACGACTGGTTCAACTGGTTCAACGGGCTCAACGACTGGTTCAACGGGCTCAACTACTGACTCAACGGGCTCAACTACTGGTTCAACAGATTCGGGCTCCACGACTATTTCATTTAAGGGATCCTCTGGCTCAGCGACTAGTTCATTTAATGTCTCATCTTCTATAATAAAATCATCTATGGGTACAATTGTAATCGGTAAAACAGAATTCAACGAAGACGCTTCCCAATATCCTCGTTGCTTTCGTCGTAATGTATTAAATATATAATTTTGTCTCCATCTTTTATAATATTTAAAACGGTAGATTCCAGCGATTGGTGTTTTTCTAGACGCTTTACTTTTTGACCTAATTCGAACATTATATATATATTATATTTTATATTTATAATGAAAGAAAAAGGAAGAACGATGGTAGTGCATGCTTTAGTCATTGGTATTTTATTATATTTATTTATGTTTTATATTTTAGGACAATCGCAAGACGTGTCAGAAAATAGAAGTATATTGATCGCGTCGGTTATTTTAGCCTATATGATTTTGTTTGGTCACGGATTGCCGACGAATCAAATGATGTAATTTTTTTTAAATGATCTACGTGTTTTCGCGCGTTAAATGTATAAGGCTTCCATTTTTTATGGACCGGTAGCCAAATACATGTGACATAACGGGTCTCTTCAACGACTTCGGTTTCCTCGTCGCTATATTCAATATTTTTATAATTAATTTTATTTTTAAATATTTTTCGTAGCAAATAACTCGTCTTAATATCGTTTACATAGGCATTACAAACAAAATAATCCTTTCCGTCGTCTTTTACATATAGTCTATAGACTTCGCTTAATTCGGGATGTTTGTCTATGATAAAATGTCCATATGAGTTAGACAATTTGTATAGTTTCGCTTTAGGCGTAAATTGTAAAATACCATAGACGTTATAATTCAATTCACTTGCGGCGAAAATAGGCTCTGAGTCCGTGCGGAAGGGTAGTTTAAAATTATACACATCCTTTGCTTTGGATTCGGCAATATAATGGTCTAATATATGTTCTAATTGGTCGTAGCTGTGCGTGGATTTATTTTTATAAAGCATTAATTTCTCTGCTACGAATACATGGTCTATAAGTGTTCCATATAGTTGCGTGCCAAGGCTAAGGACAGGGTCAAAGGCTACATATACATTTTTATGTATTTTACGCTCAATGTCGTATAAAATACATAATGGTTTATGGTTATCTTCTTTAAACGTCGCCAAGTATTTCGGTCCACACGGTATAAAAACACTTGACGAAGAAGACAATACATTTGTCGTGGCATACATTATGTATACCTTTTATTTTTGTCTTTAAGTAAAAGCAACGATTCTGATAATTCAATAATATTGTCTTCCACGTCGGGAATATTCGGTGTAAAATATTGTAACATATCTATGTTCATATAATAGAGTATACAATGAATACCTAAAAGGATAAGGAAAGTATATAGTATCATATACACGACAGTTATATTATTTCTTAGATAAAAACGAAAGCAACGTATCGAATAAAGCTTCGTCCACTTTACTTTTCGTTTCAAAGTAATAAGACTCTTGGTTCAAGTAACTATGTTTGATTAGAGACAAATTATAATCTATAATACATGTTTCGAAGGTTTCTTTCACGGTAACGTGCTCGTAGGGTATATGGGTAATCGCGTCGTAGTGGTATACATTGTCTTCTACTAGAATATACATATCTTTATGGGTTATCTCGTAATATTTTTCTTGGACGATCGTTTGTTTACGCCATTTCTTCTGCTTGAATAAGAAGATTCCGACCGGACTATAAATGAACTCTTGACTATACGACTTAGACGATTCAAAATTATCCATCGTATAATTTTGAATAAATAATTTCATTAATAGTATTGGTTTAAAAGGTTTAAATAATAATAATAATATACAATAATGGTTAATGTAGTAATTCTAAAAAAATCCGGTACGGTGTTGAGTCGGACGGTAGAATCGCCTGAGCTATTTTATAGCTTGTGCGGGTATAAAACAAACAAAGATTTTATTTTGTTGCATACGTGGGAGGACTACGAATTGTGGGGTAAAACAAAAGGAAAAGCGGGACAGGAAAATAAATACGAACTACCTTCCCCACACGAAAATAGTTTATTTTTTGGCACGCTGTGTCTGTTTAAAAAAAGCGGAGATTTGTCTCTATCGGAATGGGTAAAATGGTATACTAAAAAAATGGGCGGCGATCATAGACTAGACGACGAAAGTCGAAGCGAAGATTCAGAAACCTATTCGGACAGCGAATACACCAAAGAAGGCTATTTAAAAGACGATTTTGTGGTGGAATTAAAAGAAGAATTATACGACTAAAAATAGGCGTCCAATATGGATTTGTTTTGCGTGGCATCGCTATAGCCTAGCGTATATAATTCATAAATACTATAGTTTTTTTTCAACAAACTGTATCCGGGTATACGATATCTATTAAATCGCTTAAATAGGGTATAGTTCAAATATAATATATGTTTTCCTTTCATAGAACGTTTGTAATGAGCATATAACAAACCACCATCCATACAACATTTTCCTTTATAAAAATAAAATAAATCATAATACGTGACAAACGGTATAAATGAACTGGATATACAGCAGTCGGTCATGTCTTTGATATTTAAAAATTGGTCGTAGCCGACCAAGCGTGAATAATCCGTCGTGACGGCGATATATTTATCTGTAGTATCAAACATATCTATATGTAATATAGAATTCATCAAATCGATTGTTTTTTTCAAAATATAAGGCAAGGACATGCGACCGTGTAAATTCAATTGGAATAATTTAGTAAGAAATAAATCATCGTGTTTTTTATCCATAGACAAGAAAATCGAATTTAGAGCCCCCGCCGAAAATCCTATTATTTTTTTTGATTTCATGTTATAATTTTTTTTTATAAAATGACTTATCCCCAACACATAAAACCCCAGTAATCCACCCGGAGACAAAATAATATCGGGGTCCTTTATCACCTGTATACGTGGTCTATTCCACGTATACATCAAGAGAATGAATATACAGAAAAGCAACATTACTATATAGTATATAGTTTGCTTTATCCAAAAATTGATTTAAATATTTATTCGTATTGGATGTATGATTATCACGGACCCCGACGAATTTCGGCACCGAATCACGCAATACATTCACAAATATATTTCAGACGAACCGACGTGTAAAACCATCGAAAAAAGTATATACAATTATTGTATTCATAGTTCCAACGCCTATAATAGTACGAAATCTTGGGACAACCCTTTGTTTGTTATTTTATATTTGGATAAATTCAAAGTCATCCGTCAATGTTTAAACGAAGAAGACCTCTTACGGCGTCTTAAAGAAGACCCGGTGTTTTGTAAAGATATTTCATTTAAAAGCGAACAAGAATTATACCCCGAACAATGGAAAGCCATGACCGAAGATAAAAAAACTCGCGTGGATAATAAATATTTTCCAAAAATAAAAGCGTCTACAGACAAATTTAAATGCGGTAAATGTAAGTCAAAAGAATGCACATATTATCAACTACAAACACGATCGGCAGACGAACCAATGACAACGTTTGTCTCTTGTATCAATTGCGGTAATAGATGGAAATGTTAAATCAATTCTAAATCTTTTACGTGCCAATATTCAAACGAGCCATTGGGTATAGGTCGCTTAAGTATAAACGGTATTTTTTTTTGTTTTAATTCTTCTTCCGCAATCAAATGTTTATCCAAGACCATATGATTGACCGTTATAAACGGCGGCGCGCCACGATTCAATTGCCCGACCCTTAACCCGATGAGTTTAGCCTTTTCATATTTACTTAAAATTGGATAGGTTTTATGCAGTGGGTCTTCAATCGTCCCCTTGTCGTCTCTTGTAACAAGAGACAAATTATACATTTCGTCAAAGGACAAATGTACTTCTTCTGGATGATACGTATTCACATACGTTTTATTGTTTTCAAATCGGTTAAAATCCTCCCCTATGTAGTCTGACGAAGATTCTTCTATATCACCCATAGCCGAACTCTCGTCTTCTTCGACCTCTTCTTCCGCTTCTTCTTCTTCGTCTTCTTCGTCGTCTTCGTCTTCTTCTTCTTCGTCCGAACCTTTATAGGTTTCTTCGTCTTCTTCTTCGCTCATTATACTATGCCTTATTATTATTTTTAAATCAATTTTGTTAAGGTTTCCACGACGAATCACACACGCAACACATATACCTATATTTTAAGTTTTGCTCGTCGTATCGGTAATAGATGACCTTTTTCGGTGTTTTCTGTGTATTGGTGTCACAAGACTGATTCGGACATTGAATCGTCGTGGAATAAGGAATCGTCGGATCATATTTAAGATAAGGATTGATGTCTTGTTGAGAGAACTCGGATTTATTATACGTGACTTCTTGGATACATTCTAATTTTTCTTGTTCTTTTGAATGTCCGCATTTTTGGCAATAATAATGCAAGGTTAAATCCTCGTTGACCTTTAAATAATACATGTTTTCGCATACACTACAAAACTTCATTAATACATTATACCAATACTTTTTAATCAATTTTAGACAATTCATTATAAAACATCTCTAATAATTTAGACAATTTAGAATAATCTGTATCACAATACATATTATAGATATTGGTTCGTAAGATTAAATGCGGGTGATCTAGTTTTATATCTGTATACGTCTTTAAAAAATGCGCTTTGATAACAGGGTAAAACGATTTAAAACAATCGTCAATGTAATCTACGTTCAAACACTTTAATATGGCGACTTCAATATTTTTGTAATGTAGGATCCGGTTATAGGGCTCGTTGTCGTTGTCCGTCGCCTTGATACCAGGTTCATTTAACAACGGCATTTCGTTGAACAAGGTTGACAAACACAATAATACAGACCGCAACGATTGACAAGCACTCCATTTTTCGCCAGGCCAAGTATTCAACAACGACAAACACACATAGCCGTTGACGTATAAATTCGGATTAAAACGTGTTTTACCGTCAAAGGTCCTGAATAACACCTTGGGTGGGACGAATGGATAGTCGGGCGGGAAATGAAATTCAAAAAAATAGAATCCGTTTTCATACGGCGTGTTTTTTGGACCGATGATCATGGCATATCCAATCGTGATGACCTCTTCGTGTGGGATATACATAATATTATCAATGGGAACGCTCATAATATCTTTTACATCCAAGACGATTCGTTTCATGGACCTATTCATTGTTAGAGTATACAAGTTTTCTTTATTCTAAAATTGATTTAAAAATAAAGTATAACTTTATTATATGGACAACTTTATGAAGAAATTCGCTTCTAAAGATAAAAACCTCTACAATTTTACCAAAATAGGAAGCGAGAAACTCAGCATTTACGGCGGTTGTTATTATGTACCACCCGATCATATGAATGAATTTATTAAAAATTATAAAAAAATGGTATTGGTCGACCAACGCGAGGCTTATTTTACAGAAAAACAACTAAAAGAAGGTCCTTTGTTGATTGACTTGGATTTTCGGTATTCTTCTATCGTCGACGAACGTTGCCATAGCACGACCCATATTGTCTCGATGGTGCAAGCCTTATACCAAATGGTAAGCACTATGAAACAAATGACCAATGACCCCATCACCTGTTATGTATTCGAAAAACCACACGTCAATACGTCGTGCGAAGACTTGACCAAAGACGGCATTCACGTCGTGATGGATGTTCGAATGGACCTAATCGAAAAAATAATCTTTCGCGAAAAATTAATGAAACAGGCGCCCGAAATATTTCACGATTTACCCTTGACCAATACGTGGGACCAAGTGGTGGACGAAGGCGTTATGAAAGGGTCGGTCAATTGGCAATTGTATGGGTCTAGAAAACCCGGCAACGAATCGTATCGGTTGACGTACGTGTTCAAAGGACATTACAATCAAGGATGGACGCTAGAGCAAGTCGACTTTGACCAAGACTTTATATGGAATAATTTTAAATGTTTTACAGCCAGGAACGAAGACTTGGTTGTGTTAAATACAAATATTCAAGAAGAATATGACCGCACAAAGATATTGCGCGAACAAGTCTCTAAGCCAAAGTCTATGACATTAATACCCAACTATAGAAAACCTTATGACATCAAAGACGAAGCTACGTTGGATCAGGCGGTCAAAGAGCTTATTCGGTCGACTTCTATCGACGAACAATACGTGAAAGATACACACGCGTATACTCTTTTGTTGGACGATAGTTATTACGGCGAAGGAAGCTATAACAAATGGATAAAGGTCGGGATGGCTCTAAAAAATACAAGCGATAAATTATTCGTCACGTGGGTGAAGTTTAGTAGTAAAAGCGTAAATTTTGAGTACGACAGCATTCCAGACCTATATAACAGGTGGACTAGTTTCCAACGCGACGAAAGACTGAGTTATCGTTCCATTATTTATTGGTGTAAAGAGGGCAATTATAACGACTACCTAAAAGTATTTAACGATAGTATTCAAAAACATATTCATTATTCTTTTCACCATATTACAGACTATGATGTCGCGAATGTATTGTATCAACTCTATAAAGAATCGTTCGTGTGTGTAAACATTAAAAATAATCTTTGGTATGAATTTGACAGTAACCGTTGGATTGAAAACGATAGTGGTACTACGTTACGAACGAAATTGTCCACGGAAATGTATAATTTATACTTTCAATTTGTAAGACTTCTCCCTGCATCAGACGATACCGAAGAAAAAAAGGAAATAGCTTCCAAGTTTGCGAAAATCTCGCTCAAACTAAAGACGACAAACGATAAAAATAATATAATGAAAGAATCCAAAGAAATCTTTTACGATAGCGCTTTTTATAAATTGTTAGACTCTAAACCCTATTTGATTGGTTGTAAAAATGGAGTGGTCGATATACAACATAGACTTTTCCGTAAAGGAATTCATTCAGATTATATTCATAATACTACCAACAACGACTATTATCCGCTAGAACACTACAAAGAAACGAAACCGAATGTCATTACCGAAATCGACGAATTTATGTATCAGTTGTTTCCAGAAACAGAATTGCGCGAGTATATGTGGGAACATTTGGCGTCTACGATTATAGGCACCAATCAAAATCAAACGTTCAACATTTATTTGGGCGTCGGCGCCAATGGCAAAAGTAAATTAGTGGAATTAATGGGAAAAGTATTGGGCGACTACAAAGGAACCGTTCCGAGCACGCTTATCACGCAAAAAAGAACAAGCATTGGGGGCACGTCGTCCGAAGTACATCAACTTATCGGCAAGCGATACGCGGTGATGCAAGAATTGAGCAAAGGCGACACCATCAACGAAGGGATTATGAAAGAAATTACAGGTGGTGACCCGATTCAATGTCGCGCTTTGTTTAAAGATAGTGTGACATTTATTCCGCAATTTAAATTGGTAGTATGTACGAATACTTTATTTGATGTAAAAAGCAACGACGACGGAACATGGCGACGTATTCGTGTATGCAAGTTTAAATCAAAGTTTACCGAAAATCCTTATAAGGACAAATTATTTCCAAAAGAACAATACCCGTATCAGTTTAAAATAGATACTAAACTAGACGATAAATTCAAAGAATGGGTGCCAGTATTCTTTAGTATGTTAGTAGACGTTGCCTTCGTGACGCAAGGAAAGGTAAAAGATAGACCGTGTGTATTAGATCCTACCAACAAATACCGCGAAGGACAAGACATTTTGTTGTATTTCTGTCAATCCAATATTGTAGAAGAACCCAGTGATTCGGGTAATTTAAAGATCGGTATTGTGAACGATGTATTCAAGCAATGGATCACCAACGAATATGGCAAAAACAGTTCTATTTCAAACAAAGAATTGCGCGAATACATGGAAAAAAAATATGGCAAATATCCTAAATTAGGATGGTCAAATCTTCATATTGTGGAAGAAGAATGTTAATCGTTCATAAACGCATTTTTTGGAAGACTATCTTCTGCTTGGGTAAACAAAATATCTCTGATATAATCCCCCGCTTTAAACGCATACGGATAAATGAAAATAGGCAATGTCAATAGAACCAAGTAGAGAACCCCATTTGAACGCAGGTTTAATTTGGATTCACTAAACAAACGAATCATAAGAGATGCCAAAATAAGATAATAACCCCAATTCATGTAATAATTATAAAATTGTAGATTATCTTCTTCTAGACTTCTATATTGTATTTTTCTTATGTTTAAGTCTGGGTCACTGGAACCGCGTAGATAAGAAGCTGAATAATTTTCTTGGTCTACTTTTTCCAAATACGAAAGTGTATTAATTTTGTCTCTAACGTAGTCTTTGCTTACGATGGCTGTATTCGTTATGGTATGTGTATCGCACATAGTACTTATGGCGAGGTCTATTTTTTCTTTTCTTTGTTCTAACCATTTATTGTATTCGGGTCTCCACAAATTAGGTCCGTAAAAGTTAAGAAAAACCTTTTCTTCAACCGTATTTAATTTTTCGTGGAAGTTTTCGCCTGACGTGATCTTTAATTTATAGTCCTTAAAATCTAATTCATTTCCTATTTCAGGACTCGTCTCTAGTCTAGGCGCAACCGCGCCATAAGACCCCGCCGGAATATCACAAATCGCGTTCACATCTTCTGCAATTCGTTCGGCTATATTGGTTTGATACCCTAATCCTATAATATTCGTTACACGTTCATTATCGGTCATATATTCGTATTTTGCCCCCTTTATAGCAATGACGAGGAGTAGTAGAATCAATATAATATTCATTTATATAACTAAATATTCTATTTTGATAATCGATAATAACTAAAAAACAAAATAATAAAAATAGATAATTTAAACATGATGTAAAAAAAATTCTTGGAATACAATTCTAAGGAGGCTTCGTTCATAGATTCAAAGGTTAGGTCGTCTTTCTGCGACGAAACACGATACGTCGGGTCTTCGTTGCTTTTTACTAAAGTCTTTAGTTTATGGTCAATGGATGCTTGGACGCATGTATTGATTCTGGATAAGTTTTCTGTTTTTGGCATCTGGTCCAACTCTTGATTATATTGTTTCGCTAATTTATTTATATCACATGACATTATAGATAAACAATATTATCCTATACAAACTCTGTAAAATTCATTTTCAAATGAAATTTTATCATAACGGATGATTTTACATACATCTCCGGGTCTTAAAAAGATAGCGCAAGCGACCGGGTCAAATCTGCTTATTTGTGGCATCTGGCTGTCGTCGTTTACGTGAAACGTCTTGTATAATTCTATTTTTTCGGTCGCATTTAATTTTATATGTTTGGGGACGAACGAATGTTCTAAAATATTGTATTGTAATTGTTGTATTTTGTAAATATTAATATAATAGTCATAATATTTAGAACGCAACAAATCGTGAATGGTGCTAGTCGAATAGTCTTTGGTGACAATCAACAAAGTATCTTGTTTCCGCAATTCTTTCACATTTGAAATTTCTTTTTCTAAATTGGTTTTATTGAAATTACTGGAACTATAGCAATAAATCAAATATACGATTGGTTCGTCTTTGAGTTCTTGGTGTGTAAAAGGAAATAGTACAGTCTCCTTGCGAATTTTATTCAAATCTATTTTTTTAGTGGTTTTATAGTGCACCAAGTTTAAATAGTGCTTCATTTGTTCGAACGATTTTACGATCATTTCTTCTTCGATTTTGTCTCCCATTAATAGTATATAATATAGTATTTTTAATTCAATTTAATCGTTTTGGTTTTATTGGTATCAAAGGAGTCGTTCGCATTAATAGGTGGTTCGGGTGGATTACCTTGATTCACTGGATTCAATGTATTCGTGACTTGATTCATACCTTGATTCACAGGATTCATACCCTGATTCACAGGATTCATAAGATTCAATGTATTCGTGACTTGATTCATACCTTGATTCACAGGATTCATACCCTGATTCACAGGATTCATAAGATTCAATGTATTCGTGACTTGATTCATACCTTGATTCATACCTTGATTCGCTTGATTCATACCTTGATTCACAGGATTCATACCTTGATTCATACCTTGATTCACAGGATTCATACCTTGATTCGCTGAATTCATACCTGTATTCGCTGTATTCATACCTTGATTCGCTGAATTCATACCTGTATTCGCTGTATTCATACCTTGATTCGCTGAATTCATACCTTGATTCATACCTTGATTCGCTGAATTCATACCTGTATTCGTGACTTGATTCGTCACTTGATTCGTGTCTTGATTCACTGAATTCATACCTGTATTCGTCACTTGATTCATACCTTGATTCATTCTTGGATTCATTGCTGAATTCGTTAGATTCATACGATTGGCTTGAATACCTGGTTCCACCGATTCGTTTGGATTCATCGAATTTCCTATTTTATTCACTTGAAGAATCTGGTTGGCGGATTGGTTTAGTTTGGTTAGGTTGACCGTTTCTTCTGAAAAATCGGGTCCAATATAGTCTTCAATATCATCTAAAGGTAATATACTTTCGGGTTCGACGGGTTCGGCAACGGGTTCGGTGACGGGTTCAACCGTTTCTTCAAGCGTTTCTTCAAGAGTGTCGGTTTCTTGACGAAGACGAATATTTGATAAGGCATTAATATTGTCTGCTGTAATCAGTCGCATTTGAACATTTATAGTGGTTAATTCTTGCATTAATAATTTAAAGCTATACGGTATATTGACAATACTATATTCTTTACCATATTTTGTAATGAGCGTCGGTTTGGCGGTGGTTTCGGTCATCTCGTATTCAATCGGACCATCTGCCAGTAAACTATAAAAGTAATTATGTTCTTTATGATATAGCCCAATCGTTCCGCTTTGATTACATATCGCCATTTTATATTCGTCACCCCGTTTCATCATCGAGTCTTTTAAAAAGCCGGTCATACCATGGGATATAACTCCGTCGCGTTCCATTTCGCCTATACGCAATCCTCCGTCGTTGGCTCGCCCGTGGTTGGTTTGTCTTGTTAATAAATCTCTTTGACCCGTGGCTCTATAATTAATTTTATCTTTTACCATATGTTTGAGTCGCATATAGTACGTGGGACCCATAAATATTTCGCTTGTAATTTGTTCCCCCGTCAATCCATTATATAATATTTCATTTCCTTCGGATTGGTACCCCAATGTATTCAAATGATTCCCTATTTCTTCGTGTTTGGGTCCTTTGTTTAAAAACGCGGTGCTGTCGGCGCTCATACCATTCGCACAACACAATTTAGACAATATGGTTTCTATCAATTGACCGATCGTCATGCGACTCGGCAACGCGTGGGGGTTGACAATAATATCCGGTTTTAAACCGCTTTTGGTGAAAGGCATATTTTCTTCAGGAATAAGATTACCAATCGTACCCTTTTGACCACACCGACTGCAAAATTTGTCTCCAATGGCGGGGCTTCGGTCTTCTCGAATTCTTACTTTTGCCAGCTTGCGCCCGTCGTTGTCGTATAAAAAGGTTTTATCCACATAACCCATTTGTCCTTTTTTAGGTAAAACACTGGAATCGTATATCTCATTTTGGATAATGTTTACTTTTCCAATGACAACTGTTTTATCGTCCATAAGCGTGTTCTGTTCAATCAATCCGCGGTCGTCCAGTAGATTATAATTATAGCCCGGTTTCGTATCGCGCGCCAATTCGTATTTCAAAACGCGGTCAATTCGTTTTTCGCTTTTACCTGGCACGGTAATTTCATCCATCGTTTCATACATGTTATAATACGTCGTTTTAAACAGCCCACGCTTCACAGACGACTCGTTGATTAAAATCGCGTCTTCCACGTTATAAGACGTATGGCACATAATCGCAACAATAACGTTTTCGCCGTAAGGGTGTTGTTCTTCGTGAATATAATTAAAATATCTAGTACGAACCAACGGTTTTTGTCCGTAGTTTAATACCACACCCATTTTGTCGATGCGGTTTACAAAGTTCGAATGATACAGAGACACGGCTTGTTTAGCTTGACCGCAACCGAATAAATTTCTGGGTAACTGATTGTTTTCGGGATATATAATTTGATTGCCCATAATTCCAAACATCAACGAGGGGTGAATTTCTAAGTGCGTATGTTGAATGGTAGATTTGTTATAAGTCATAGCGACATAACACATATCCATTTCAGATGGATCCATATACTCCAGATAACGATAATGTGAACTATTATTTTCAAAATCAGACGGCACGACGAAGGGTGTTTGTTTTACATCACTATGCACGAGTCGATCCCACGTAAACTCGCTTTTCGGTGACGGGGCAATTAATTTTTCATTGTAGAAATACATTAACGGACGAATGAGACGCCCTTCGTCGCTATATATAAAAATAAATTTGTCTTTTAATTGAATGTGAATACTTATGGAAAAATGTAAAATACCTAAACGCCTATACATAATAAAATCGCTCTTAAATTTAAGCGGGTCACTCTCGTCTCCTATGTCTACCATTCCAATCCACCGCCCGTTGATAAACAACCTAAACTTCTCGTGTAAAGTCTCGTACGAACATTCTTCTAAGGGGTGAAGTTTAAAATAAGTTTGTATAAAAGTATGAATCGGTTTATACGGAATAGAGTCCGTTATTTTACACATAATCGACATATGTTTATGAAGTCCTACATTGCCGCCGTCTGGCGTGTCTACGGGGTCTAAATATCCATATTGAGTACCATGTAATAAGTGTGGTCCAACTATTTTTGAACTACTATCCATCTCAATATTAATTTTTCGTAAGTGAGACAAAAAAGAATTATACGATAGACGATTTAAATCTTGTAACGCTCCCAGCCGTTTGGTGTGGGCGTGTGCCCCCCAGTCGCCTTTAAACGCTTTCTTAAATCCATTCGCAATATAGGTCTCGTTGAACACATGGTCTTTTATCAATTGGATCATATTGGATTTACCTGGGTCAAATGTGGACTCGTTGCGGTCGGGGTCATCGTATAACTCTTTATTGTAATAGACGTCTTTTTCCAAAACAAGATGTATTTCTTTGTACATTAGGGTGGCGTATTCTGTAAATAAATTTTTCAATAATATACCAGTGGTTTCTACGCGCTTGAACTTATAGTTGTCTCGGTCGGTCATCTGGGACTCTCCGCGAATGACTTTCAGTGTTTCCAATACCATATAACCCAAGTATAACGCTTTCGAATAATAATTCATTTCTCCTACATGGGGCAACAAAAAATTCGTCAATATATTATGTACTTCATTTATATTTTCTATTTTCAAAAAACAAGATATATATTCTAAACAAGCCAGTTGTGTATAAAACGTTCCCGCATCGTTGATAGATGGTCTTAATAATTCTAAATAGCTTTCATCTAGACTGATACACGTACAAATCTCTTTGTCGCTGATTACCCCAAGGGCTCGCATCACAATAAACAACGGTATAGGCATACGCACATTCGGTATGTCTACCACGAATTGATGATGCGTCATATCGCGTCGTATAGCCATCGTTCGTTTGGGTTTCGAATTGTCTTCGGATACCGAATGTATTTCGACCGAATAATCGTGTTTGTTGTCTTTTAACGTACGAATATAAATAAGATTGTCTCCAAATTTTTCTTGCGGGATAATGACTTTTTCTTTTCCGTCTATGATAAAATAACCGCCATAGTCGTGGCGACATTCTCCTAATTGATACGCGACGTCTTTGTGTAATGATTTTAAAATACATAAATCCGACTTTAACATAATAGGAAACGAACCCAGTTCATATTTATTCTTTTCAGGAAAGGTTTTGGTTATGGTGACATACTTTCCATTAGACTTATTGAAAATCATAAACTCCACGTCTATTTCGTATTGAATCGTCGTGGCATACGTAATATTTTTGAGACGGCATTCGTTTGGAAACAAATGTCTCTTGGTGTCTCCGATAATCATCGGCGAATTAAAGTATAGTTTGTCTACATTTTTTCCTCCTATATAAATATTTAGTTTATAGACGTCGTCTTCGTCTGTATCCAAGTTGGTGTTATATTGTATTGGATTTAAATCCCGAAAGATGTCTTGTATATCTTTTTGATAAAACGCATTACAACTTTGTATTTGGTGGTCTACGAGTGTGTTTTCGTTAAAATACTTATCTATATATTTTAACGATAATTCTTCTATTTCATCCATTATTATTTTTAATTATTTTATTTTTAAACTTAAATCAACTAAACTTAAAAAATAGAAGCCCGTAAAACAAAAAAGACAATATAAAAGGCAACAACAATAAAAACCACGACAAATCGGTCCAGCCATTTTTACACATTAAATCCAAGACAAACGTCCAAAATAAGATGTACGCGGCGTGTACTATAAAGACATAATTATTGTTTCCAACATTACATTCAAAATTGCCTAAACATAACATGTCGCTTTGGTTTATATTATTCAGTCCAATTAAAAATAAACCTACAAACGATATTACAAAATATAACATAGCGGGGGTGCATAGTTTTTTTAAACTAAAAGAGCGAGGCATTATATATATTAGATTATAAAATATCTACGTGGGTTAACATATGACGCCTACAACAAATATCCGTAAATCCTAGTTCGTCCAATACTTTGCCTTCTGGCGTTTTTTCAATATTCGACGTGTCTAGATAATTGATGTCTCGTGATCCATCCTTTTTCATAGAGGCTACTTTGTCCAAATACAACTGATATTTATGCGCGATTACTTTTCCGCAAGTGAAGCATTTTACGGGAATAATCATTCTTATATTACAAATCTATATTTTAAATCAATTTTTAGAAATTAAAATAATTTTATACGAACCGTCGATTGTTTTTTTCCGTTCGTACATCAATCCCAACGAATGAATTTTGTCATGACACGATTCACATACGCACGACAAGTTTGCCTTGTGGTGTAATTGGGTGTCATGAAAGTTGGATTGATATTTCAAGTGGTGTACTTCTTGACTCATTTCTATATTACAAAACTCGCACAATCCCCTTAATTTATCTTTGTTGTATCGCGAGGTTTTATACGTTAAAATATTCGTATACGATTTGTCGTATTTATTACGAATGGCGTAGGCTCTATCCAAAAAATCATTTGGCAAGCTCAACGATTTACAAACTTCCAGACCATAAATACTTTCGCCTGCGCCTTCTTGTAAGGTTCGGTTATAAATAAGCGTATCACATGAGCGGTCATATTCTACCGACAAATGTTTTAATTGTAGCTTATCCATCGCCCGGATTTCGTCGTAATATTGTATTTGATGAAAATGGGTAGCAAAAATAAACGAACTACGGCTTTCATACATTTTTTCTAAACCAGAGACAAATATACTCAAGGCGGAATCGATTTCTGTACCCGAACACAATTCGTCGCCTAATATTAAACTGTTTTTATTGTTATATTTTAAAATAACGCGTAATTCGCTCATTTCTACACCAAACGTAGACAACCCTTTGAACAAGTTGTCGTTTCCGATGATTCTTGTAAATATATACTCATACGGACAATAGACCATTTCTTTACAAGGTACGTATAATCCGCACTGGGCTAATAAAACCGCGATACCGATGGATTTGATAAAACTCGTCTTACCCACGGCATTCGTCCCGAACAACAAAACACCCGAATGACTGTCTCCGATGGAAATATCGTTGGCAACATACAATTCTTTGGTTTCGATATGTTCAATCAACGGGTGCCGTAATCCTTTGATATTTAAAAACGACTGGGGTTGGTCGACTAGAATCGGCTTAGAATAATGGTATTTCACCGCAATGTCTTTTTTACAATGAAGAATATCAAGGGTCTGAACGACCCCCACCAAATATTGAAGTTCTTCGTCGGGTATATGAAAAGAGTCGTAGACTTGTTGTACCTGTTTAAAAAACAAAGTAGAATCGTGGCACATTTGGCGGGTGATGTCGTCTAAAAACGCGCCGCCTAAACAATAGGTGCTTGAGTTGTAGTCGCTTTTTAAAATGGAGTCTACTTGAAACGTCTTCGTTTCTTTCGTAAAAGACGAGACATAATGAAGATCTAATACTTTATGTTCCAAATGTTTTAACAAAAGATTGCCTCGTCGCTTTGTAATGTGCAGTGAAATAGACGTACCTGTTTCGTGTATCTTAATGACGGGCGTTTTATTTTTTTTATCTATCGTCTTAAAGATATGTTCTAAATAATCGATAAAACTTTGTAATTTATCTTTGGATTCAATCCGCTTTTGGATACAACGGTCTAAGGTTTCGTCGTTCCCTCGTACGATCATCGTTTCAATGATGTCCGCGTATTTATCGAAAGAACAACTTGAGATCATCGGAAGAATGGATATATCAAAAAAAGATTCGACGCTTGTTTTGATGCGCGTCATAATCTCCAAGGTTTTTATAGACTCAATATAATCCAATAACGTATCGTCCAATTCTTCTATAATATGGTTGAATTGAATACAAAAATCATATACGTAAAAATAATCTTGAGGAGTACATTTCTTTAAAAGCGTCTTCCGATGAATATATTCGATGTCTTTCATTTTATTAAAATAAGTACCCCATTCGTAATTGTATTTTAACATATGCTCGGTCATATCATACGACGCTTGTAGAGCAACTTGGTCGCGACAAGGGTTCGTAATCATATGCTTAAAGGCTCTTTTACCCATTTTGGTTTTACATTCGTTTAGTAGAGTCATAACAGACGAATATTTATGTTCGGCACTTTGGTCCGTTTCTAAAATATTCAGTTGCTTCAAAGAATGATTCGCCAATATAAGGCGGTGGTTTGTATTTTCAAGAATGGGTTCTTTTAATTTTTGGATTAAACGAGGGTTGTGTTGTTCTACAAAATGTAATAAGAAGCATAGCGATTGAAAGGCGATGGTCACTTGGAATAAATTTTCTTTTAGCACGTCCAATTGTCCATAATAACGAGCCATCAATTCGTCTTGGTAGGTTTGATATTCACATTTACGGGCTTGTTTTGAAAAAAAACTGTCTTCGTTTAAGTCGATCAAGGTTAATTTTTTACTTTTATGGTTCGTATACTGAAGTAAATCTTTCACAATGGAAGCCTCCACTGAAAAAATCACCACCATTTCTATTGGGTTATAGACCGATATATGCTTTTCGATTTCGTCGTACGTCGTAGGATTGTGATAATAAGGCACTTTATATTCATACGTGTATACTTTTCCACTAAGCGTATCCAAGGTAGTGATTCCAAAAATATAGTGTTCGCTGAATCGCTTGCTGGTTTTATGAATCCAAAGACATGTAATATGATTGGACAAAGCCTCTGATGGCTGGAAAAAGGTACCAGGACTAAAAATACCCTTTTCGTGGCGCACGATTTTGCCGTGTTCTTCGCATTGTTCGTAATATACAACCGTATATTTCGTGTGGGTGATTACTTTTTGTATATATTTATCGATCATATAGTCTCGAAATCCTGCCATATAAATTTTATCCGCCCCCAACGGTTTATTCGCAATTTTTAAATCGCATAAAGTGGTAAATTCTACCATGTCTTTGTCGTCCATCGTTTTGGAATAGACTTCGATAAAACTGCCTACTTGCATAAACAATAATGTTTTGTCTCCATATTTCTCTTTATAGGTATTCCATAAAGAGAAATATTCTTGGATCAGTGCCATTGTTATAGTATAGTATTCTTTTTTATATTATTATAATAATGAATGATTATATATTAAGAAATATAGTATTGACGACTTACTTGATAAGTATAGGATATTATCTATATATTTATTTTATGATTACCCTATATAAAAACGAACACAATTATAGATGTAATCCGCTCGTGATGCTTGCAGGAAAACTGGACGGGTTTGAAAATACGGCAACCGAATTTAAAACCTGTATTCAAGACGTTCAACCGATGATATACGGCGAGATTACCAACGGTTATCAAACGATGTTAGGAGACATACAGACGGTTATGGACGACCTCAAAACGGGTAATCAAGAGTTTTTAGAAAAGCTTGAACAAGACTACGCGAGTCAAAATGTGAATCTAAATAAAAAGATGGCGAATATGGAGCGTAATAAAGACGACATGGACAATAAAATAGATAATACCAATAAGACCATTCACAGCGCGATAGACAAAATAGATACATGGATAAAATAAACGATTATACTATGAGTGTCGTAAGTGCGTTATACAAACAAAATGTCGTTGTATATCGTGGTCCGCCGTATAGTATCGCCTTTAGTCTTTTTTTTGCCCTTGTCGCTTTTATTGTAGTTCAATCTTTTTATTTGAAAAAAACATATCTAGGACGAAATTGGGAGAATCATAGATGTGACTACATTTTTATGTCGGGATTTTTACAACCAGATAAGGGCGTAATTCCGAGCGAGTATACAATACAAAACTTAAAATATTGTATAAAACAAAAGATTTACAACGAGACACCCTTGTTGCCCTATATAAAGGATACTTTACGAAAAATAAACTATCTGATCCGGTTTCTAAAAACGCAAGTAGGTATCTATGAGAGCCACGTGAAAGAAGAAGTGGGCAACAATACCTACAACGAAATTATGCTGAATAAAGTGAATTATTTGAATTATAAACAGCAGAAATTAACTGCCCTATCCAATAAAATAAATTCCACGTTTACAAAATCGATTGATAAAATACAAGAAGGCGTTGACCAAAAGGTGACCTTGGACAAAGAAAGCGTCGCAGCCGATAATTATTTGAGCGACCAATATATTTCCGCCATTTTGAATAAAAAATAGACCTATAATATGTTGATGTATATATTAATAGTGGTTCTTTTATATAAGAGCTTCTTGTACGAAGGATTGTCGTGTCAAGTAGCCGAACATATTGCGTCGTATCCATCGAACTCCTTAGACCTATTTATGGACCAAGAATTTAAGCCAGAATGTTGTCCTTCGATGTATACCAAATCGTCTGGGTGTATGTGTGAAAATAAAACCATTCACGACTTATTGGTGATGCGCGGGGGGAATAGAATGCTTACAGATACATATGTAAAGCAGAAGAAAATACCCTATTTGACGGAACCAATTTGTCCACCATGTGACGCGTAATCAACAAAGGATATTTTAGGTCTTTCATAAGTGGTTCTTGGAATAACTGGGTATTGGGTTCCATCATAGAGTATAAATTTAGTTTACTGAATATGACTTCCAAGGAACGCTTTAAATTACGAACGCCTTTTTCGTCGGGTGTCTTCGAATCAATGATATACGCCAATAGGTCGTCCTCGAATACAAGGTCGCTGTCTTTCATCATAAGAGTTCGGACAATCGAAGGGATTAAAAATTGCTTAGAAATGACCACCTTATCGGGTGTAGAATATCCACGTGTCTCAATGACATACATTCTATCTCTTAAAATTTTACTTACTTTATCTTCATCGTTATAACTAAACACAAATAAACATTTACTCAAATTGACCGGCACTTCCGAAAAATATTTGTCAATGAATTGTGTATTTTGTGTCGTATCTGTCAAATGGGTTAAAATACCAATGATTTCTTCCCCCTTAGGAGACTCGCTTACTTTATCCAATTCGTCAAAATAAATAATGGGGTTGTTTGTTTTACATTGAATCAATACATCTATAATTTTTCCATAGGTGCTTCCTTCGTAGGTATACGAATGTCCGTCCAAATACGAACCATCGCTCGCGCCGCCCAGAGCGATAAATCCGATTTCGCGGTTTAGTAATTTGCTTATGCCGTGTTTCAATAGCGTGGTTTTACCAGTGCCCATAGGTCCTTTCAAAGCGATCGAATTGCCGATAGACGATGGATTATTGATCCATTGCCCGATTAATTGCATAAATTGTAGTTTTGCGTCATTCATACCAAACACAACCTCGTTTAAACAATTCTTACACGACTGTATATACGCACGACACGCCTCAACGCCGTCCGATTTTTGTATCGGCAATTGACTTGACACGTTGAACGGAATGGTCATAAAGGTTTCGATCCAATGGGTTAATTTGTTATATTCACTCCCGCATTTATTCATATGTTTCCATTCTTCTATTTTATTTAACACCAACACCTTCGATACTTGCGGTAGTTGTAAGTCTAGCAATTTTAATCGCAATGGTTTATCGGGTTGGGTCGGTTTGATAGATTCTAGTTGCTCTATAATATGTTGTTGTTGGATAGGAGACAACGTTTTAAAATAGACTTCTTCGTCGTCTTCCTTTTTTAAAACAATTTGCTTAAAGCGTTCGTAGTTTTTTATTTTTCTTTTTTTTTCTTGTTTTTCCTTTTTTTTATGTATTTTTTTACAAAAGGTATCAAATAATTTGCTTAAATTTTCATTTTTTTTCTCGTGTATAATCGGTTCAATACCAGATAGGTCTTCTATAGCGGAATCGTGAATAATTTCTTCGTCGCTTGCTTCGCTGACTTCTTCGCTGACTTCTTCGCTGACTTCTTCGCTTGCTTCGCTTGCTTCAATGTATTCGCTTTCTGAATCTTCGTTATCCGTCATACAGGTTATGTTTGTATATATTTATATAAAAATTGATTTAATATAAATATATGTATTTAAATAAAGGATGGATAAACTTTCTTCAAAGATCATCGGCATTCAGTTTAGCATTTTAAGCCCAGAAGAAATCGTGCGAAATTCAGTCGCGGAAATCACCAGCAAAGACACTTACAATGGGATTAAGCCAAAAATAGGCGGATTGTTTGACCCGCGTATGGGGGTGTTAGATCCAGGTATGATATGCCCGACCGACGGAGAAAACTATATCCATTGCCCCGGGTATTTTGGGCATATTATTTTAGCCAAACCGGTCTTTTATATTCAATATTTTTCGACGGTGGCTAAAATTCTAAAATGTATATGTTTTAAATGTTCGAAACTCCTCATCGCAAAAGAAGAGTATAAACAAATTTTGAATTATAAATACAACGACCGATGGGACGCGTTTTTCCAAATCGTGAACAATCTTAAACCGAGACGTTGTGGTGAATTTACAAAAAATGGTTGCGGGTGTCTTCAGCCAAAAATCAAAAAAGAAGGCTATTCCACCTTGATGGCAGAATGGACGAACGAAAATAAAGAAACTATGACGATTAAATACACGCCCGAAATGGTGATTAAAATATTCAAAAAAATAACGAACGAAGACGTTGATTTTATGGGGTTTTCTTCCAAATGGTCTAGACCAGAGTGGATGATATGTCAGACGTTCGCCGTTCCACCGCCAAGTGTAAGACCTTCGGTGAAACAAGACTCGCAACAGCGGAGCGAAGACGACATCACACACATTATTATCAATATCATTAAATTCAATAATAGTTTAAAAGAAAAGATGGCGGATCCAGATAGCAACAATAAAATCATCGAAGACTGGACGTGTTTGTTACAATATTATATCGCGACCCTTGTCGACAACAATATTCCAGGCACGTCACCGGTGACCCAACGTTCTGGACGCGCGCTAAAATCCATTACCGAACGACATAAGGGTAAAACGGGGCGCGTACGTGGCAATCTTATGGGCAAGCGCGTGGATTTCAGCGCGCGTTCCGTCATTACGCCAGACCCCGAACTATCTATCGTAGAATTGGGCGTCCCGATTAAAATTGCTATGAACATAACGAAGCCCGTGTATGTCACCAACGAAAATAAAAATTACTTATTGTATTTAATTAAAAATGGTCCGGACGTGTATCCAGGCGCGAAAATATTACAAAAGAAAAACAATGAAAATATATCTTTGCGGTACGTAGACCGCGAAAATGTTATGTTATTTGAAGGGGATATTGTCCATAGACACATGATGGACGGCGATTATGTGTTATTCAATCGTCAACCCACCCTTCACCGGATGTCTATGATGGCGCACGTCGTGAAAGTGTTATTCAAAGGGGATACGTTCCGAATGAATGTTGCCGATACAAAGCCCTACAACGCCGATTTTGATGGCGATGAAATGAATATGCATATGCCTCAAAACGATGAAGCCGAAATGGAATTAAAGCACTTGGCGGCGATTCCGTATCAAATTATCAGCCCAGCCAACAACAATAGTATCATTGGTATTTTCCAAGATTCTTTATTAGGAAGTTATTTATTTACGCGTAAAGACATTCAATTCACCCGAAAAGAAGCGATGAATCTGATATCGAAAACATCCAAACCCAATGTAAATATATTTTTGGATGATAAAAAGCAGAGTTTTACACCACACGAACTCATTAGCACGATTTTGCCGGCTATCTCTTTGAATTATAAAAAAGACGACGAGTCAACCGAAGATACGAACCACATATGGATTGAAAATGGTAAAATGTTAAAAGGACAACTCGACAAAGGTGTATACGGCAAATCAGGAAAAGGTCTAATCCAGCGTCTATACAACGATTACTCTCCCATCCATTGCCAGAAGTTTATCGACGACATACAAGCGATCGTGACGGAATATATGAAAACCACTGGGTTTAGCGTGGGTATGAGTGATTTGGTCGCGACTTCGGCTACGGTAGAAAATGTCAAACGAATCATTGTAGAAAAGAAAAATAAAGTGGCGAATTTAATCGACGACGTTCAACAAGGTATATTTGAAAATAAAACAGGCATTAGCAACAAGGATTATTTTGAAAGCGAAATCAATAATATTTTAAACGAAGCCTCAAAAGAAGCAGGAGACATTAGTATGAAACATTTAGACCCAGAGAATCGGTTTGTCACCATCATTACATGCGGTTCAAAAGGCAACGAATTAAACATGTCTCAAATGATCGCTTGTTTAGGGCAACAAAACGTAGAAAATAAACGTATCCCCTATAGTTTTTCCAATCGCACGCTACCCCATTACAAGCAGTTCGACGACAACCCGGTGGCGCGCGGATTTGTAGAAAGTTCTTTCATCGAAGGTCTAAGTCCGGAAGAATTGTTTTTCCACGCGATGGGTGGGCGCGTCGGTCTGATCGATACGGCGGTGAAAACGAGTACCACCGGTTATATTCAAAGGCGACTGATTAAAGGTTTAGAAGATATACAAGTATGTTACGACAGGACGGTTCGTAACAATAAACATAAAATTATCCAGTTCGCCTATGGGTCTACCAATATGGACACGGTTCATATTGAAAATATTCAGTTCGATCTATTGGGCAAAAGTATTGAAGAGATTATTCATTTATACGATTACAAATTCAAAGAAGATAAAGTCTTTTATACCAAAGAGTCTTACAAATTATTCAAAGACCAAAAAAAAATATTAATGGATCGCATTAAATCCGAGATACAATTCATGGCGGACGAACGCGACCATTATATTAAATCCGTATTGGAATACAACAGCGACAATACTATTTATTTGTCGGTCCCGTTTATGCAGTTTATTCATAATGTAAAGCATCAATTTGAATTAGACAAAAACACTATAAGCGACCTATCTCCTATGGAGATGTACAACATTCTAGATTCGTATTTGGAGTCACTGAACCAGGTGTATAAACCGTGTCGGTTATTTAATCTTGCGTTTAAATATTACTTAAATCCGTATGGATTGATTACAAAACACAAATATAACAAAGGCGCACTCTTGTTCTTGTTAGAACAAATTATGTATAAATATAAGAAATCCATTGTGAACCCAGGCGAAATGGTTGGTATGATTTCAGCCCAGTCCATCGGCGAACCCACCACCCAAATGACCTTGAATACGTTCCACTACGCAGGGGTCGCGAGTAAGTCCAACGTCACGCGTGGTGTTCCCCGAATGGAAGAGTTATTGTCTTTGACGAACAACATTAAAAACCCTTCGTTGACGGTGTTTATGAAAAAGGAATTTGAAACCAACAAAGAAAAAACCTATGAAACGCTCACCCGTATTGAACACATTAAATTCAAAGACATTGTAAATAAATGCGAAATCTATTACAAGCCCTTGAATGACGCCGACACAGACGAGCCGTTTATGAAGTATTACAACGAAGTAAGCGAATTGTTGATGGGTGTCTCCGAAATGGAAGTAGAAAAATTCAATAGTTGGGTCATACGGTTTTATTTAGACAAACAAGCGATGTTTGATTATAACTTAACCATCCAAGAAATTAATTTTACGCTGAATAAAATATATAATAATACCATTTCGTGTTATTATAGCGATATGAATGAAAAAGAAATCATTTTCAAAATTAAAATAATGAAAACCTTAAATCAGGTGTATAAAGACGAAACCGACAATATTTATTTGATTAAGAGTTTCCAAGAGAAAATATTAAATAACATTGTCTTGCGGGGCATTCATAATATCAAAAAGGTAAACATTCGTGAAATAAACAACTATATCAATTACGATGGCGAGGCGTACACCAAACATAAAATATATGTATTAGATACGATTGGTTCTAATTTAGCCGAAATACTAACCCTTGATTTTCTGGATTATAAACGAACCTTTTCAAACAACATCGTCGAGATGCGCGATGTATTGGGTATTGAAGCTGCCCGGAAATGTTTATTCAATGAAATACGAGAAGTAATGGAGTTCGGCGGTAGCTACATCAACCACCATCATATTTATCTATTGTGCGATAGAATGACCACCAATTATAATATGGTGTCCATTTTTAGACACGGTATTAACAACGACGACATCGGACCTATCGCGAAAGCATCGTTCGAAGAAACGACCGAAATGTTCCTCCGCGCCGCCAGACACGGCGAACTAGACGAAATGCGCGGTGTTTCTGCCAACGTAATGTGCGGACAAGACGGGTTCTATGGAACAAGTGCCTTTTCCGTATACTTGAATATGAACGAAGTATCTAACTTCGAACATGTAAGTGAAAAAGAAAAAAAGTCAGAAGAAATGAAATTATATTTAAGCACAGGCGTTTGCACGATAGAGAACCTAAAAATGACGCACAATTTAAAACAAGGCGAACTGGAAACTTACAAAGACAACGCCTACGAATTAGACATATAATTGCCCGATAGAGTCTTCTATGGGTTGTTTTAGATATTTAAACACAGGTTTCGTATCACCAAATATATCCCCGCTTATTTTTATACCGCTCTTGTAATAATACAATAAATCAAATTGTTTATTATTCATAATGCGTATATAATAACGAAACGGCGATTGGGTAAACCCGTAATCGTACAACACCACATCAAATTTTTTTGTTCTTGAGACACGCTCTAAACGACAAAATACCACAGGTAATTGATAAAAATAACAATATAGAATCATATCGGTTAGGGTCAACGCGTACGTTTCGTCTTGAATAAATGCTTTGTCGGTGATCGTTTTACCGTCTGCTTTTAAATAGGGCAATAGTTTGTCGAAATTTATTTTTTCATAGATTTTTAACAACCGCGCCTTAATCATTTGTTTTTGGGTTGTTTCAAGCATTTGACATTTATCAATATAGTTTAATAAAAGATAATTACAATCGTTTGTGCTTGTATGAAATCGCAAATACGTTGTATATTTTGGAAAATATATTTTCCATTTCGTTTTATTTCCAAAATAGTTTTTTTCCACACAATCGTCTTTTATCAATTCTTTATATTCACTTTCGGTGTCCGCGCGGTGAAGGTCTTCTGTAAACACTTTACACGAGGACTCGAGCCGATCGTCCAAACGCACCACGTCAATCGGTGCCTCGTTTTGTTCAATGCGCGTCTCAGGGCTTATCTTAGCCGGTGATTCTCGCGTCTCGGGTCGTGTGTCGGCACGTGTGTCCGGTCGTGATTCAGGTATTATATTAGCGCGTGTGTCCATTCGTGTGTCGGCGCGTATCTCGGGTCGTGATTCAGGTATTATATTAGCGCGTGTGTCCATTCGTGTGTCGGCGCGTATCTCGGGTCGTGATTCAGGTATTATATTAGCGCGTGTGTCCATTCGTGTGTCCGTTCGTGTGTCGGCGCGTGTGTCGGCGCGTGTGTCGGGTCCGTCGGCGCGTCTCTCATCTCGGTTCAATGCCTCGCGATAACGATCACGAGTTTTTTGAGCATAGTCTAAAAATGCCTCAAACTTGGTGGGTGAAATATCATAATATTTTTTATATTTATTTATATCTTCTAATTGTTCGTAATATTGCTCTAAATTACTTTGAAACAATAATATTTCATTTTTATTTAGCCTATACGATTTCACCGGATTTACAATATAGGATTCATAAAAAAAGGACTTATATATTTTATAATTTCGGATTATATTTTCTGCGAATACTTTTATATATTTTGTATGGTTGGGTTCTTTGGTATATAAATTATACAACGGAAGAATACATTTTTTGTCCTGTGTCTCAAGGAAGCAATCGTTTTCTGTATAGGTTTGTTTATTCAGATCATCTATAATATCTCGCGTTCCGTCTTTATACGGCAATTCCTTTTGTAGTTGTGCGATTAAATCCTCTACAAGAGGTGCGTCTATGTCGGTAAATTCAAAATACATATGTATATATTCTTCTAATTGGGCGTGTATTTTGTCTATTTTTTCATTTAAACTCAGGCTGTCTTGGGTTATAATATCCATTATGGATCGCTTTTTAACAAATAATTTAAGGTCGGATAAAAGTATCTTCAATTTCTGAAAAAACAAAGCATAAAATCGCTCTTCTAATTTTAATCGGAATAATCCATTCCAAGGCTCGGTTTTTTCTTCCGAAACGACTTTATCGTATTCTAAATAAGAGCGGTCTTCTAATACCTCCAAACCATCGTCGTGCATATCTTCTTCTTCGAGAGACAATCCAATAAACTGATTGGTCTCGGTTAAAAATCCTATTATTTTTCCTTCGTGTTTTACTTTGAGGACCAGGTCGCATAAAATGTCGGGCACCTTTCTTTTTAATTCTTTCAAAAAGGTAAACGTAGAAGCGTAGTCGTTAAATATATGTTCGTCGGGTTGTCCCATAACGTAATACGGAATCTCGGGCAGAATACTGGTCGGTCTACACGGTAAATAAAAGAGTTCGTCTTTATATTCTATGAGACCCGCAATGACTTGCCCGTTGTAGTTCACCAATTGGCGTTTTACTTTATAATCTTCGGGCAATAGTGTCATAATCTCACCAAAGGTAATATTCATTTTATAATCGTCGGTTTTTCGTCGAGGTCCACATTTGTCGTAATTGATTTGTTTTAAAAATTTGGTCAATTGTTGCACTATAGTATTTTCTTTAAATATATAGAGTTCATCGATTTCTTTCTTTTTTTCTTTTTTCTTTTTCAGAACGATCGGTTGATAGTTGTCTTTTACAAGATATAAAATAAAACTACTGTATTTATCTGTATCAAACATATAGTTGGAATAATCCGACCTCGGACAAATCAATTCTATCTTATGGGTCGTATCGTCATTTACATCGTTCAATAGAATCATATTGATGGGCACGTCTGGCTCGTCCAATCGCAGTACACCCGACGCAATAATATCCCATACGTATACATAATCCATATATTTATATAATTGAATATGGAAGTTTTCCAGTCCGTTGATGATCCGATACAATCCTTTTTTATTGTGTATCATTTTTTTATACAGCGCATAAGAGCTGTAATTCGCCACAACATACGCGTCGTCTAAGGGTGTATACACGTTTGGTGTGCGCATGATGCCTTGTGCGTTATAAAACAACGACGGAAGTTTGCCGTTGTGAAACGTCAATAGGGTGTCCAAATTAACTTTTTCGACGATGGATTCTATCAAATAATTTGTATCGCTATACCCGAATATTTTAGCGATAGACTTTAAAAAAGTATTTTCCGCGCCCATGCCTTTCCGCAAGAGACAATCTTCGATGAGTTCGTGTTTATCGTTTATTTTTTTTCTAGAATCGTACTTGAAAAAAGTAGACAAATTCTCCGTCAAGTGCCCCAGACGATTTTCGTCCAATATGATTTTAGAATGATCCAAAATCCAAGACGAAACGACCGTCTCTGTTTTGGGTTTCAAAAAACAACAGGGGCGATTCCCTTTTAATAAACCGATGGTGTCCTTGTTGGGGAATTGGTCCCTAAATATTTTAAAGATATATTTGTCGTCTGGTATAGGATTTTTAAGATTGTATTTGGTCTCGCTGAATATGTGCTTGGCTAATTTATTGGCTTTGGTCTGGCTCATAGGGACATCTTTCTTAAAGTCCCAATACAAAGAACACATATAATGTTTATTGTTTATTTCAGTAATACTATGCGACGGGATTTTTTCTTCGTGAGACAATTGGTCGTAAATCATTTGTTTGTCGCTTGAATCTAATGTGATTTTGTCTTTGATTTTAATATAGTCTTTTTCATATAGATTGTCCTTTAGTATTTTCTTGTCGGCGTCCGTCCACGTCTCGTTGCGTTTCAATTTATGTATTACCGCCTCTTTGCTTTGTTTTTCTTTCATAAACACCGATTCTATTTTCTTCTTTTCTTCGTTCGTCAAGACGATCGGTTGTCGTCGTTCTTGGGCTGGACACTTGCGGGAATAATCGTCACCAAACATCTTCTTGTCGCTTTTTTTCAAAGCGGATAGAAATGGATATCTATTTTTGAAACGAGTCACCACGTCTTGTGGGGCGCCTCCTCTTTTATATTGCGCTAAAACATTAAATGAATTTGTATTAGAATCTTCGTTTATATCTTCCAATGGCTTGGGAGGCTCTTCCACTTCTATTTCTATTACTTCGTCGTCGGGCACATCGTCAGGAACGTCGTCGGGCACATCGGAGACGTCGGACACATCGTCTGGAACGTCGTCGGACACGTCAGACACGTCGGACACATCGTCTGAATTTTCTGACTCTTCCTCAGAATATACCACTTCACTTTTTATGTACTCCATAGGGGGATTTATTTTTTCAGTTTCGACTAATCCCGTGGGTGATTCGCCGATTAAAATACGGAATAAATTAGACAAATAGACCTTGATGACGTCTATATAACTATAGTTGGTTATATCCATAATTTCCACATGATAGACATAAAGGTCGCCATCCATTTTTTTATATTTTATCACGATATCAATGCCCGGACTAATCATAGCCCGTTTTTTTCGGCGTACGCCTTCTTTCATATCCGTCAATTCGTATACTTCTTTCATTTTCTTTTCGACGTCTACGTTTGGGAATTGCGTTCTTACATTTTTTAATATGGTATCGGTGTCATAATTTTCGCGTATTAAATATAAAATCCTACTTCGGATATTATCCGATTCCATATAATTGGCTACCCGTATATATTTCAGAAAGAGTTCGTGGCTGTCTCCGTTGTAATTGAAAATATAGTTAAAATAATTTTTGATATTCGTAGGATCTATTTTGCGCGTAAGGCGCAACTCATAATCGTAATTCATTTTAATCAATTCAATATGTTTGCTGGAAAAACCGTTAAACTTCCTAAAAATATTTTGACCGGGGTCAAATTGTTGAATGATGATATCGATTAAGGCGGAGGTTTTCTCTTGAATCCATTGTTCCAAGTCTTGTTGTATAGTATTGCGTCCAATGTGAAGGAGGATTTGCCCGTCGTGGTTGATTTCAAAGGTCATTTGATTGGGTCCGTTTATAACGATTTGAAGTGTTTGTTTCCGAACGTGTTTGGACAGCGTAACGACGTTTGTTTTTGGTAAAAAGGGTATCGCCATATGATTGGTGGAATAATCGTTTGTAAACAATCTCAACATTTGTTCTTGTTCGCGTTCTAATTTTAATTGTACCATCGGATAGTCTGCCGTACTATGCATTACCTTAAAAAGCAAATCAACCGGGATATACACATCTTCTTTCGGATACATAAGGCACGACAGCGATTTAATATTTTCTTTGAACTCTATACTATCGTTAAAAAAGGCTTTGTGTTTCGTGATAGACCCCACCTTCAGACTATAATCTGGATTCACAACAGCCTCCAATTCAAAATCCTTTGATTTGTATAGGTCGGGGAAATATACTTTACTGAACGTTTTAATGTGTTGACTTATGTATTTACTCAGGTCGCCTATTTTCACAAGATAAATCGTATTCATATTGGGGTAATCTAAGAGTAACCGAGTGGGCAAGGCTTCAGATAAGCTATCATATAGTGTATCGTGTAAAAACGGATTTACGGAATAGATTTTTTCTCTGATATGTATACCTAAAGGTTCTAATTCTGTTTGTAGCATCGGAAAATTTATTTTAACCAAATCGTCCATCGTGTAGGTGTCTTGCGACGGAATCTCTAGGACTAGTTCGTAGTTGCTTAAAAATATACCCAACGCTTCTTTCGTAATCACATAATTACGATTGAAATATTTTTTTAGCTCGGCGTAAGGTTTCAAGGTTGTTTTTTTTTTATAAAAAAAATAATATTGGCGAGTGTCTTTAAGGTCTAATTCTAGAGACACTTTATACTTTAATTCTTCTATATTGTCGTCGCGATATAAATGTACATCTATGGGTGTTTCTTCTACTATAGAGTCTTTATAGTTTAATAAAAGTAGGGTATATTCACTCATATAAATATTATAATATTTATTGTAAAAAATATTATAAATCATAATAAGGGTTGTCTTTGATAGACATACTACAATATTCTTTCGGTTGTTTCGAATAATCTTCTAAGGTGTATACACCACATTCAGATGCTTCGTGAATGAGAAATTTAAAGTTATTCCAAAAATCGTCTTTGTGACCTATAGACGTCGTGGCAATATGGCTCATTTCGTGTAAAGCTACAAACATAAGCGTATTTTCGTCAATCAAGTGGTCGTCGTTCTTTTTTTCCACGTTCAAACAAAAGGCAATCTTGCGACCTTTGTTTTCGCTATACGCCGTATATTCGCTATTGGGTAATATTTCAACAATCTTTTTAGGATTGAACCGCTCCACCAAGCGGTCGACCATTTCATTGTTCTTATATTTGTTTTTTAAATACTCCACCAAGGTATTCATTTTATTCGCCGTTTTGGCTAATAGGTCGCTTGCTTTGTGTATATTTTTTCGTTCCCGAACGCAATACGTTTCGCCGTCGACTTTAGATAACACGCAGGTCAAATGAAAAAAATCAGAGTCTAAATACATTTTGTATCCTATACATAAGACAAACAATACAATGACATATCCTAATAAGTCGTCTTTCATATAGTATATTGATTTATTTTAATCGCATCCGTCGATTTCTAAAGCCCGGCGATACGTATCTGCCTCGATCGTGGTATTGTTCCACGGTCCTGTGTTGGTTTTAGGGATGATGGGCTCAGAACGCAATTGTAAATTTGGGTTTCTTAAAGAACTGCCCACCGTATTGATTCCATAGTTTGCACCCGCACTCAATAAATTAATATTTTTCAAATCGGCGGTTACCGGATTCATCGAACTCCATTCGTTGTTGGTATGTTTTGGTAGTAAATCGGACGGGTTGGTCGCTTCGTTGCAAGTTTTCGCCGTGCTTACTTTTGTGCCTAAACCTTCCACCTTAGAATATTTTTCTTCTTCTGGTTCTCCGTTCAACGAAGAAGGATTCAACATGGTTAAAGAATCTTTGACCGATACTTTATCGCGGTTGTATTTCATAAATACGACGCCTAAGATTAAAATCGCCAATACAAATAAAACATTGAATGTAAGCGCCTTTTTATCTTTATTCATTTTACCAAAATTCATTATATAAGTATAATATAAATTATTTTATGAATTAAATAATATACGCCAAACTATTACTTAAATCGTCGATTTGGGCATCCATAATATGTACATCGCGTTTATCGTAGGTATTTATTAAAAAGTCTGTGGAAATACCCGCGTCATTTAATTGCGAGACATCGGGCATAGTCTGATTAAATTTGAATTTATTCAAATCATAAAGCCCCTCTCTTTGAAACCATTTAAAAAAAATAACTAGTGTTAAAAAAAGAATCAAGCAGTTCATATAATTCCGATAGAATTAATCTTCCTCACTGTCTATATCTTCTTCAAATAGTTCATTCAAATCTATATGGAGTTTTATTTTTTTTTTTAATAACATAATCTTTAAATGCTCTAATACATCTTCTTTAATTTTTTTATCCATAAATTCATAAATGTTCGCAAAATTATGATTTTTTATAAATTGATCGCCGTCTGGTTTAAATCCTTTTAAATCCATTTCGTATAATTCGTCTTGTAACTCGACGTCGACCTCGGTCAAAGGTTCGTCGTAATATTCGTCGTAAGGTTCGTCGTAAGGTTCGTCGTACACCGGCGCAGGCACAGGCACAGGCACAGGCACAGGCACAGGCGCAGGCACAGGCACAGGCGCAGGCACAGGCGCAGGCGCAGGCGCTTCGTTCGTGCGTGTGTTTTCTTCTAAAACAATCACCGATTTTAATGATAAATCTAGCCCAAAGTGTTTACTATTGAATTGTATTCCTTTGATATGTATGGTAGGTACAATTTTATAATTTTTTAAATTGTTTTTATTTACAATACGCCCTTCTTTGTCTACCATAATGACGTTGTTTTTTTCAATCGAGCACTGAATATCATAACAGCTGTTTTGAATGTTGCTTTTAAGAGGGGATAAAAAGGAACTTTCTATGTCGTCGTGGGATAGTTCTTCTTCAAACCAGTCTGAACTTTTAGCATACACTAATTCGATACAATACAAATAGAGGGTCTCCATCCATAAGGCATACTCTTGACTCACTAAAGAAACGCAAATCGTGTCCGATAGTTCTTTGAAAGAATAACATACGCGGTTGGTTTGTATGATAAAAGGCGAATCGTTATAAGTCAACGAACAATAATAATTTTCATTGTCGCTTGTCTCGGGTTCTCCTAAACCAACGAGATTTTCTTCATAATGTTCTAATACATTCATTTATATTATGGGTTAAATAAATAAAAATATTATGACGCGATAGATTATGAAAGAGCACCTAACCCAATTAATCCTCTACGATACTGAAATAAAGGCACTGAACGAAAAAATAAACGACCTAAAAAAATCGAAACGCGAAACGGAAGAATACGTCAAGCAATGTATTTTAAACGAACATTTACAACATAAAGTATTTATCTTAAACCATAAAAAAATAAAATACACCGAGACAAAAACCTATCAGCCTTTTAGTTTTAAATATATTGAACAACGCTTGGGGGAGTGGATAGACCGCGAATCTTTAACGCACATTATGAAACATTTAAAAGACAGTCGCGCGGTGCATATACATCAAGAAATAAAAATATTAGACTATAATAATGAATAAAGTTTGTTTTCCTATTGGACTAAATATGACCCACTTAAAACCAACGCACTTTTTATGTATTAAAAAAGGATTTAGTTTTGAATTTGAAAAGAAGCTCTTAGATAAAGTCTATGACCACAAGCGTCCTAAGAAGATGTCTTTAAAGACGCAGCCCAAAAAGAAAACTAAAACAAAAAAAAATTATTGAATCGTCCACTTGTCTTTGTTAAAGGGAGAGATAAGCAATGCGTTTTTTTCAGAAGAGATCCGGTCCAGTTCGTCTTGGTCGATGGCGGGAGAATACGACAAGGATAATCGCTTCATATACGCTTCGTCTTCGTCTGTTTTTTCTGGCTTTTTACCGAAACAATTGACGCCAAATTTTACATGTATATTATCAATATATCCACCGTTGACACCCTGCCGTCCACAATCGTGTTCGTGTCCCGGTATAAGTTTTAAACCATTATAGATCTCTTTTTGGGTGGGAAACAATGCCAATTGGTCTTCGGACCAACCGTAACTACACCAATTTGCGCCTTTCTTATACGAGTCTTCTACTTCTGTATACGTCGCCAGTCGCGCGCTATATTTATTACATACTTCGCGAGACTCAATATAGGAGTATTTATTGTTAGGAATATGGAATACTTCGCCGTCGCTTGTCTCGCACCCAGAGGCGTCGGCGTCGTCGGTGTCGTCGGTGTCGTCGGTGGCGTCTTTTTTAGATACGTTAACGTCTAAGGTAGTCGTATCTGAACGAAATAAGTTTTTTAATTCGGTTGTAAAATTATAATCCATATGCTGAATGTTCATCACGACTACATATAGAAACACTACCCATAATATAACTTCTATGAACAACATAATCGGGGTATTTCCGCCCGTAGCATTTCCGAAGAAGACAAAGACCCCCACAAATAAAAATAGAACCAGTCCGAATATTAATATATACGATATCTTGCTACGGTCTAATAAGGAACTAAATAAATCCGTATAAAACTGCGGTAAATAACTTGTAGTATTTACGTCTATTTCCATATGTATAGATGGAGTTATTTTAATTTTCTATAAAAAAGACAATAATTGTTTGGACAAACGACGCGGTCGAACGCTATGGGCGTAATGTGTTCGTCGTTGATATTATACCACGACTGCTTTTTTTTAATACATACATAATAATGACCCCCTCGAAGAGTTCCGATGTGATTTATAATGCCGAACAACTCATATCCAACTTTTTCCGACGCATAGTTGGACATATCCAAATAGGGTCGCAATGAAACAAGACTATTATTTTTCTTGGTAAACCCTAGCCAACGTTTTAAATTCAGGACTAAAATAACCGGGCAATGTACCAGCACCGACCGCCTAGTCACTTCCTTTTTTACGTCTTCTTTTTCATCGTACCACCGATTGTCTCCGTTCAAATATTCTTCTTTAAAATACGCGTCTAAACAATCGTATAAAGACAACGCGGATTGGTCTGGCAAAGGCAAATCCATTGCCCACTGAGCTTCGTGGTTGGTGGACACGACCTTTACTTTGTCGGCGTAGCTTACTTCTAACATAGATAAAAATAAACGTGTAACAATAGAATATTCTTTTTTCTCGTAGTCTTTTACTTCCTTTGCTGGGTTAACGTCGTTTAAATTATAACTATTGTGAATACACTCTAGAGCAAACATAAAATATTCACTTGCGTCGCCCTGGGCGTGGTGTAGAAATTCTGTTCTATGTTTCTTTTCAAATAATATCTTATTTTTATGAATAAAGAGTTTCGGTGAAATGGTCACCTTTTTATCCATAATTTGTCTCAAATCATTCCACTCCATTGGGAAGATGGCGTCGTCTAGGTTTTTCGGTTGACCTGTGTGTATGTAGTCGTTTAATTCATCCAAGGCGTGAAGTATTTGTAATACAGAATTTATATAACACGTATTCCCAAGATTGACTAATCCTGACATTATATAAAGGTTATTATTTACATTTAAATTATAATTTATACATCTTTAAACTTCTTTCGCGACACAACGCATAATCTACAATTGGGCACGGATATTTTACACTATAGTGTTTACATCCTTGGTCCCATTGATGAATATCTTTTGGATCAACCTCAGACAATTCTGGTATCCACGTTTTAATATACTCGGCTTGGGCATCGAATCGCTTGCTCTGTAACCAAGGATTAAATATTCGCTGATTCGATGGTTTTGTATCCACGCCGACAGATGAGACCCATTGCCAATTGGCGTTATTTACACAAGGATCATAATCAATCAGCCTTTGCGCAAAATATAATTCACCGACGCGCCAATCCATTCCCAATATACGATTTAAAAAATTGGCGACAATAAGACGCCCGCGATTATGCATATACCCGCTATGATTTAATTGACGCATACAGGCGTCTACGACCGGAAACCCCGTCAGACCCTTTTTCCAAGCTTCCAAATGCGGTTTATGTTTCACCCATTGGATAGCGTCGTATTTGGGTTGAAACGATTTTGATTTTTCAATCAGGTGTGGGTTATAATAATTTATATAATAAAAAAATTCGCGCCATATCAGTTGCGCCTTCAAGTCCGCGTGTTTAAAACTATGATAGACTTCGCGTATGCTTACACAACCATATTTAATGTACGAAGATAGATGCGTGGTCTCGGTGCTTAGCTTATTTCTTTCGTATATGGTGTGCGATTTTTTCAATTGTTTTAATCCGTGTTTACGACCTCCCTTTACCAAGTTATGCACGTTGGGTATATAATAATCAAGTGCTTCTTTATAATAAGGATTGGATTTAAAGTGTATTTTTTTAATAGATTTGACGACGCTTTTTATAGGCGCTGGTATAGTATGATTTACAAGATTGGCTTTAAATGGCGTATACACCACATAAGGCGTCCCGTCCTTTTTGTTGAACGTTCCCATGGGTTGTAATAAATAATCTTCGGTCATGATACACTCGATTTGTTCGGATTGACACCATTGTTCGATGGTGTGATCTCTTTTTCTAGAATAGGGGGTGTAATCTTTATTGAATATTACATGAGACAACGTATGTTGTGTATGGATCGATTGTATGACGCTCATATAATCTCCATAAAAAATATGGAGACCTATTTTTTCTTTTAGTTCTTCCAAACATTCACATAAAAATTGTACGCTAGGGTTTGAAAAATATATATTGTTGTCAATTTGTTCGGGGGTAAATATAAATATAGGGATTATATTGGTGAAGTGCCGCATCGCGTAGGCTAAGCCTATATTATCTTGAACACGAAAGTCTCTTCTAAAAATAAATAATGTATTCATTATATAGTGATTATTTTTAATCTTTAAATATATAAGAATATTGTATACAACCTAAACCCGCAGAAATACTATACCTAACAAAAAATAAACTATATGAAACGATTTCAGTTGTAAGAACAGCAAACTAAGCACAAAGGTAACCAATATACTGATTGTATTGATGAACAAATGGACTAGCGTAGGATTAGAAACATAGGTCATCGCATATGGATATTCTAGAGAATGGCTAGCCCTATAACCCCGACCAAAAAACTATAAAATAGTCTTTATGCCCAAATATTTCAAAGAAAAAATATGTAATCCAAGAAAGCCGCCAAAGACGAATAGAATATATTCAACCTATATAGACCTATCATTAAAATTCGTTTCATGTCTATGTTAAATACACCTCGTTTTCAACCTATGGAACAATACGAAAGGATTAAGGACCTGAATATATTTTACACCTTTGAACATTTAAAACGCCGACCTAATAAAGTATCCAATCGGCAATATTGCATAACTGCTAATTATATTTTAGATATTGAAGATTATAAACACGATGCTCCTTTCTATATTAGATATGTTATAGATGAAAAATACATTAAAAAATTTTTACGAATGGTCAAAATGGGAAGGTATGATGCATAATATTTTATTATTATTAGTGATATACATATTGTATGTATTCTTTGTTAATAAAAAAGAAAGAACTCTACCAAATATTTTATTATTCACAATTATTATTAGTATGGATACATTCATTCATCAAAATATTAATATACGGAATCATAAAGACACCAATTATTTATAACATAGATTTCATTAATTGTATTTCATTTTCTTGTGTATCAATGATTTCTTTTGCTAATTTTTTTAATTTGGGATTACTTGTTTTATTATATATTTTATGCGACGTTGTTAATGCGGTAGAATGATGACTAATCATTCTTTTTAACCATTGTTTATCATCAACGAATAATTGTTGTCGTAATAGTATTGATACACCAATAGATAAAATAATTCCAACAGAGAAAACTAACATATTAAAATGCCCCATTGATAAATAATGAATAATCTCGTGTGCCCATATCATATTTGAAGCCATTAATAAACCACCATAAAATAGTGTTTGTGATATATATAAGTCTGTAAATCTATATGCTAATATGTTCATAGGATTGAATAGCATACCAATAATCACCATTACGATAAACATAATAATTTGTCTTTTATATAAACTTGATTTCATTTATATAATACAAAGATAAAATCGGCGTTTTAATGTTCAAAGGTGTAAATCGGTTCTTTTTCGATATTAGAATTGGTTATACGCTAAATATTAAACGACCTTCTGTAAAAGAGACAAATTCGTCTATATTCTTTCGTTCATTCTAGTAGAAAAAAGAAAATAACCTACATTATGTTTAAGATCTATTGTTCGTATGGAGAAATTGTAGACAAAATAACTATATTAGAGCTGAAGAAATTACACGCGCCAGAAAACAAATCGATACAAAACGAATACGAGTTGCTCGCTCCTTATAAGAAACACGACGCGTCTTTCCATGAGTTATATATGGAGTTATATACGATCAATCAAACTTTATGGGATTGTGAAGATAAAATACGACAAAAAAGCAAATCCAAAGAATACGACGAAGAGTATATTTCCATCGCGGAAAATATACATGTCCAAAATGACAAAAGATATAGACTGAAAAGACACATAAATGAATTATATGACTCGTATATTATAGAAGAAAAGATATATAAATAAAATACATGTTAGGTAAAGATGTCTACAATACGCTTAACGAGCCTATTCTATACACACACGACCCGCCGACCGAACATGACGAAGCCTGTTTAAACGCGTTGTGTATTGGAAATAAACAAAATACGATGGATTCCTTGCGCCTTAGCCGCTATTTGGCTTGTAAATATAAAAACACACATTTGAATCGTATTTTTTCTATCACTTTATATTTTAGACATAATACGATATGCCAATATTTAAATGTAAAAAACGAATATGCTTATAAATTAGACCAATATATTCGTTTTTTTGAAGTAGAAAAAGAGTGGAAAGAAAATGTGTTTTTAAATTACGGGCTGTATTTGTTAAACCGACAATGTTATAAAGAATCGTATACATATACGATTTATATGAACCAGGTCAACGTAGACCATTTAAATATTCGTCCGGAGACCATGGGCGGGTTTAAACCAGGCGACAAGGGCAAAACTCTTTTGGTGTATATGAGTGGCGGTTTGGGTGATAATATTATGTATGCGCGCTTTATGAAAAAACTAGGCGAGACATTTTCCGACCAACGCATTTTATTTTTAATATACGATGAATTATATTGGATATACGAGTCGATCCATAAAGATTCCAACTCTATTGAAACCTGGCGTTACAGTAATAAACATCTATTACCACCATTTGATTACCATATCAATATTTCAAGACTATACGTCTTGTTACAATTGGATTACAAAGATATTTATATAGAGTATTTCCCACCTTTGCCGTATTATCCTATGGACAAACTACCCAAAGATAAAAAACATATAATTGTCCATTGGAAAGGGAATCCTCAAAACGAGCACGAAGAACACAATCGACAAATAAAACTGGACTTGCTGGTGCCGTTGTTCAAACGCACCGACGTTCAATGTATCACGATCGCCAAAGATATCACTTCGCACGAAAGGGAACTATTGCGCGAACACAAGGTCGTTATTTTAGAGGTAGATAAAAAAGAATGTTTTAGACATAGTATGTCTATTATACTATCTGTAGACGCGGTCATAACGACCGATACTTCGTTGGCACATATGTGTGGGACTCTGGATGTACCTTGTTACACCTTGTTAACGGCTGGTTGTGATTGGCGTTGGGGCAAAGAAAAGACTACCAGGTGGTATCCAAAGATGACTCTACTACGTCAACACGCCCCCTTCGACTGGAGTCGCGTGGTGGAGGAATTAGTTGTAATACCAATTCATAGATAACCACGGCGGCGCATCGTATACTTTAGAAGAGAGTTCTTTCTTGGTATCGGGTCCGTCGTGCATAATGCTTTGTATGGCGTCGGTACTAATCGCGTGGTCGTAATAACGCAAGTTTGAAATAAAGCCACCAAATCCTTTTTTGTCTCCAAGAATCGTGTCGTAATAGTTTTGTTTTGGAACAAATTTCAATATATATTCTTTGGACATATTGCCATTGATAAATATATTTATTTTTCTATCTTTTAAAGTAATGACACAGCTAACCCATTTTTCTATGGGCATATTATCTACCTCGATTGTTTCGTAAATATTTTCATTGTCAGAATATGTATTTATAACCAATACTATTTTATTGTCTTCGGCGTTGTAATATAATCCGGGTGAATTATTTAAAAAGGCAATATCGTATAGTTTGTTTTTGATAGAATCGCTCATCGTATACGTCCCTTTGGAAAAAATACGTTTGTGTCTTTGGTCGGCGTTTAGATGCGGGTCTTCTATATAGACCCATAACGCCCACGTGTATTCTATTCCTGTGAGTTCGTTGACCGACCGAAGAATCGGTATGGATTTAGATACATTCGGATTGCTGGATACAACATGAACAATATCGCTATCGATCATACCTTTCATCACGTAAGGCGTTCTTTTTGTCCCGTACGTATGTTCTAATAGAAACATTCCAAATTGAAACAATAATACGAATACAATCAGCAACAATAGTATAAATACAAATTTACTTATAGTGGAGTTGAATTGCAAAAAGGAAGTATATTTAGAATTTAATGCTTTCACGGGTTCTTTCACGGGTTCTTTTACAGAATTCACTGCTTTCATTACTGCATCTTTTATAGGCGTTACGGTGCTCATTACGGCATCTTTTATAGGCGTTACGGCGCTCATTACGGAATCTTTTACATTCGTTGCGTTTGCCGGGGTTACATTAGACATTATAATTAGCTGATATAATATTTCGCTCTTTCATTATTATCTTCGTAAAAGGTAACCGCAGTTTTATACTTACCAAATAAAGAACCGACCACAACGTCTTGGTGTCCTTCTTTGTAAATACGGAAGGCTTTGTCGGGAGACACCAAATAATTAAAATAATGGGTATTTGAAATCGAGCCACTATATCCGCCGTCTGGACAAATTTGAAAATCGTTTTGTTCGGATGTATATTGTACGCCTGAGAATGATTTGGTTTGAACCAATTTACCATTTAAATAAATATCTGTATGGTTGTCTCCAAATCCAAACGTTATATTAAACCATTTTTGTAAAGGCACATTTTTTAAGGTGGCGCTTTGTTCGTTGTCTTTTTGTAAGCATGTAATATCGTCCAAGTCGGGTGCGGTGCCGTCTAAACATTGATAGGATCCATTTTTACAACTGACCCCGTTTTCTTTGGGCATATATTTTCCTTCTGTTGAATCGTAATCGCATTGTATACTTTCACTCAAGTCTAGTTCACTATTGTTTATACACCATTCCAACGATTTGTCATAATTATCTACGAGGGTTAACTCTTCCCCGCTAATGGCGTTGACTACAAAATCAATTACAACGTCGTTTTTATAGCGGTCCAAATAAATATGGGGTTTTTTTGAGTTGCTTTCGCGTCGGAAAATCGTTTTTTTTTCGCCGAATTTATAGTTCCAATCTTCGATGTATATCCACATAGACACCGAGTAATTTCCACTAGATTTTAGAAGACTATCTTTGGGTATAAGAATGACTTGTTTGGCGTCTTTAGACGACGACACCAAAGCATTGGAATAATTCGTCAGGTTCATAAGGACGATACCTAAAATAGCTAAAAATACTACAATTACAATTTTACTACGACTACCGATTTGATTCGTAAAAAGTACATAGAGCGTAAGTATGACAAGCGCAGAAATAAGCATAAAATGAAAAGAGAACATATATTAATCGGTTATTTTATAATCCGAATAGATTTTTTTTATTTTATCTTGAGACAAAGGTGTGTCGTAATATCTGAATTGACTTATACCACCTAAGTCGGAATTTTCAACCGAACCCACCTGTAAAAGGTCAGTTGCGTTGATGTAGGGGCTTATGTTCGACTGTGTGGCAACCAATTCATTGTTTATGAATAAGTCAAATTGTCCGTTCACGTAATTCATAACGATATGATTCCATTTTTGAAATAATATATTCGACGAATAATAGACGCGGGTTTGTTTGAATTCAGACCCCACATAATCCGTTACTTCTATAACGAGTTGTTTTCTGTTGTAATCGTAAAACAAAGAAGGTCTAGAACCAAAACTCATAATTAAGGCTTTGTCTCGGGTCTCCGCCAACACCTCGGATTCTAAATACAACCAAAACGACATACCATATTGATACGTATACAGAGGTTTCCCGGTCACTTGGTCTGTGTCTTTCGGAATCATAAAGAAATCATATTTCAAAGATAGATATAAATCTTTCAGCCATTCTAAGTCGGGCGAAAGTTCTAACGTGGGCAATGTATCTCGTTCTAAATCTTTGTCACTGAGAGACCTAAATCCTTCTAGGGGTTGAACCTCTTCTAAATTAAGGCTCAATACGCTCTTATTTAATTTTGTTTTACCGTCAATCAGCAAGCGACCGTCGGTGTGGCGAATCGGATAAAAAAAATAGACTATCAGTAAAAGGAGCAGAAATCCCAGAATATAGGTGGTTTGGTTTGTTTTTTTCGCGTCTTCTACAAAATACTCAATCGTATCGGCAAACAAACAAGGAATATAAAAAATCAAGTATCGCGTTAGTTGTAAAAGGTCGTTTACGTCCGCGGCGCCCGGCGATGCACCCATCTTATATATAATTGCCGTAACGACCATATAAAATAAGAACACCAGGAAGAAAGAACGGCGCATCGAATACAATAAAACCGCGCGAGCTACATAAAATAAAATAATCCAGATTAAAAAAATAGAGAGATATGTAAGTATTTGTTTCGAAAATTCAAACAGATCCATCGTACTCTTGGTAGAAAAGAATAAATATATTCCGCCCATACAAAAGAACAAAATAATGGGAGCGTATATATAGTCCATTATTTTATAAGGATTTAGTAGTATTATAGCGTAACCGACTAAAAAAAACAGTATAATTTCAATCATTATATATTAGGACATATTTTCTAACGAGGTTTTTTTGCCGTGGCAATCACGGCAAAGGGCGACTAAATTACTGATTTCATTTGTACCACCGTGTTCTAAACGGGTTGTATGGTCTACTTCAAACCAAGCGGGCAATTGTTTCTGACAATCGCCACATAACCAGTTTTGTAACGAGGCGACATATTTCTTTTTGGTTTCGCTGACGCTTCGCTTGCTTTTTGTGGTCGTAGACGTGCCTGACGTAGACATTTTATGTTCGCTCGCGTTGGGTATAAACGGGGTAAACATGTCTTTGGTGTCTCGATCGATAGGCAATACTTTGATAAAATTATTCAACACAGATGCCGAATCCATATGCCCACCCTTGTTTATCATAGCGTATAAACCTAACCCGAATACCGCGATCCCCACCATTTTATAATATTTTTGATAGGTTTTTAAACGTTTAAAATAATAATGCTCATGATAGGAGTCGTACATACACAATCCCGTAAAAAAAATAATCCATAGCTTAATAGACATATATAAAGGCGAGACAAATTATTACAATACAAAAGATTAAATAAGAAGGCTCTTTCGTTGGAAACATGATATGGTCGTAATGTAGAATATAATGATGACGATCTAAATAAGGCAATTGTTTACGCTTGTGATACTCTTCGTAAATGATATACCCATATATAACCATCGCGTCATTTGTGTCGTAATTGGCGATCGAATTTTGCTGAAACAATTCAAAAAATAATTGTTGGTCTTTGTGGGTGGGCAAAAAATAGGGCATACATTCTATCAGTTGTTTTATTTTCTTTTTATTGGGGACGCTGGGCTGGTATTGTCGCGTAATAAAATATAAATATTGGAACACGATATCTATATTTATAGTAATCATATAAATAATAAAATATAATAAGAATTATGATAGGTAAACCTAAACCTTTATGCAACAATTGCGAAAATTATGGACATTTATTTTATAATTGTAAGCGACCCATCACAAGCTTGGGCGTCATATGTTATCGGATACGTGAAGGCGTCGTCGAATATTTATTAATACAGCGAAAAGATTCATTAGGGTATGTAGATTTTTTGCGGGGTAAATACAACGAATACAACGAGTATCATTTAAAAAATATTATCCAAGAAATGACCGATTATGAAATCGACCAAATTTTAAACCATAATTACGAAACCTTATGGACTAAATTATGGAACGAAAAGAATATACCATTTGACCTTAGACATAAAGAGAAAATGCTGTTTGTATTAAAACATAAAGCCTATTTGTTTCGAAAATCGGGGTGGGTGTTACCGGAATGGGGGTTTCCAAAAGGACGACGAAATTACAAAGAAAAAGACGTCGAGTGTGCCTTAAGGGAATTTAGCGAAGAAACCGGTTATCTTAAACAACATATCGTCTTGATGCATAATTTGGTGCCGTTTGAAGAAGTATTCACAGGATCTAATTTAAAATCGTATAAGCATAAATATTATCTTGGATTTATGCCGTTTACACTATATCGTGCGAAATTTCAAAAAAGCGAAATAGGCAATATGAAATGGTGTACTTACGACGAATGTGTCTTGTTCATTCGACCGTATAACATAGAAAAATTATATGTGATTAAATGTGTAAATGAATTAATAAAAAATAGTAATATAATAATATGAACCAATCGGTGGAACTTGTTTATAAGAACCCCGAATTAAGCCAGTTAAACGCGTTTATACGAGTGATGAATTCTTTATATAAATTATCTTTGAATGAATTGTCGTCTTTTTTTGCAGAAAAGCCGATGGTATTATCGGGTAAAATCATATTGACTCAGCCTGAAATCAAAGCGTGGGCAAAAACCGAGCCCAAAGAGCGTGTCGACAAACCTGTAAAGGCGCCGTCTCTGGTAGATGTAGACAACGAATTGTTAAAAGACTATGCGCTATATACCCCCGATGTATTCAAAATAGAAAAAAAAGACTTCTATTTAGACCGCCAATATGGATTTATGGATTCCGTCCACTCTTTATTAGAAGATTTATACAACGAAGACGACGAAGTGGATAGTTGCGACAAATCCTCCGATTTTATTATGTTAAAACATCAGAAAATCGTTCAATCTTACTTAAATAGTTATACACCCTATAGAGGTCTGTTGTTATACCACGGTCTGGGTTCGGGTAAAACTTGCAGTTCGATTGGTATTTTAGAAGGAATGAAACATGACAAAAAGATATTTATATTGACCCCCGCCTCGCTACAAGAAAACTATAGGAATCAAATGTCTTTTTGTGGAGACAAATTATTTAAAACCAAGCATCATTGGAAGAAAGTCAAACACGATAGCGAAATGGTGTTTCAATTGTTTAAAGACTATTTATTCTTAGACCACGACCGAACCTTACTTGAAACTTATATGAAAAAACACAAGGGTATTTGGTTGATAGAAGAAGACAGACCCAATTATGAATCTTTGAAAGAGGAAGACAAGCAACAAATCCAAGAATTAATACGTGTGTTGATTTCTATGAAATATAATTTTATAAATTACAATGGCGTCAATAAAAAATCTTGGGAAAAGATGAAACAAGTACACAAAACCAATCCGTTCCACAATAGTGTAATCGTAGTAGACGAAGCCCACAATTTTATAAGCCGCATAAATAATAAGCTAATGGCGGGACAAACATCTGTTTCTACTGACATGTATGAAAGTATAATGGACGCACAAAATTGTAAAGTGGTTTTGTTGTCGGGTACGCCTTATATAAACGCTCCGTCTGAATTAGGTATTATGATTAATTTGGTATCAGGCTATACGACCGAATATGAAATTATTTTAACCAAAAAATATGAACTAAAAATACTGAAAGACGCGTTGCGAACGTTGGAAGATTACAATCGTATAGATTATAAATTAGACCGCATTTATGTCGTGCGGAACCCGTATGGATTCGTCGCCACGTCTACAGGAGAAGTCCAATATGAAAACCCGGAAATGTACGTCGACACCGACTTTAAAGACGTCTTGCAACTTGCGTTAAAAAGTATTCCTATCAAACAAATCCATATTCATAAATACAAGAGAATCCCCGACGAAGAAAAAGAGTTCAATAGCTTGTTTGTACAAAAGCAAGGCGGTTTGAGGGTGATAAACAACAAGGAATTTTTTCAAACCAGAATCGCGGGTCTCATTTCTTATTTAGGAGACAAAACATCCCTTATGCCTCGGCTTGAACCTATGCGGACAGAAATCATACCTATGAGTTCCCACCAGAAAAAAGAATATGAACAATATAAAAAGAAAGAATCCACAAAGAGCGACCAAAAAGATGGCAGTTACAAAGTGTTTACGCGCGCCGCGTGTAATTTCGTGTTCGACAACGACATAAAGCGTCCCTTCCCGGATTTTAAAAAAATGACCGAAGACGATTTTGATTATATACAACTAAACGATCGGTTAAAACGAGCGGATGGTGTGGAAGAAGACGGTGATCGGGTTCTAAATAAAGGCGCGGAATCGTATGATAGCGATATTAAAACATTTTTGAAAAAGGTGAGTTTAAATAGAAATACCCTTTTCTTTAACGAACTACTTTCGTTCGTATCCAAAGCCTTTGATAAACCCAACGAAGACAGCGAAATGGGATTGATGAAATATAGCCCTAAATTCCATTCTATTTTGGAACATATTATACGCGATAGAAATACGTGCCAATTGTTATACAGTAGTTTTAGACGCATTGAAGGGATCGAGATGATGCGCCAATTGTTGAAATATCAAGGATTTAGAGAATTGGTTCTAGTTAAAACGAGAGCGGGTAGCTACACGATAGAATTAGACGGCATTTATCCAGAAACGTCTTACACTGAAACGCGGGTATTTGCCTTGTATACCGGTACGGAAGAAAAAGAAGAAAAGGAAATTATACGAAATATCTACAATAGCGACCTATCCAAATTATCTCCGGCTATCCAGACCAGATTAAAAGACCTCTACAAAGAGACCGATAATTTACATGGCTCTCTTATCAACGTATTGATGATTACGTCTTCTGGTGCGGAAGGCATTGATTTACAAAACGTGCGCTACGTACATATTACCGAACCTTATTGGCACAATGTTCGGTTGGAACAAGTGATTGGTCGGGCAAGAAGAATTTGTAGTCATAACCGATTGGATAAAGAGGAACAAAACGTCCAAGTATATCTTTATATATCTTCTATAAAAGAGGATAAAAAGGACATTTCTACAGATGAGTTTTTACTTAAAATAATGGAAGAAAAGAAAGTATTAGCCGAATCGTTTTTAAGTACACTGAAAGAAAGCGCCATAGATTGTTTGCCGTCGAAGCAGAAATGCTTTAAATTCCCAAAAAATAATAAAAAGGACAAAAATGCCTACGCGTTAGATTATAAAAAGGCACCCGTCAAGAAAAAAGTCGAAGACAAAATGTTTGTTGAAAAAGAGCTCTTATTCAATGGGGTATTAACATTGGTCTTCATAGACTATCGCACCACCCCTCCTAAAGTATTTATAAAAGGAACGGGCGAAGAGATTGGAGTATTAAATGGCAATCAAATTATATAAACTACTTTGTTTACATTCGTTTTGTTCGCAATAGGGTAAAGTATACGGGCACATGTTGGGGGAGGCTTTGTTGGCGTCATAGTTATGTTTGCACGCCAAAAAATGTCTACTAGACGCTACGACGCTTTGGGGTGCGTGTTTTGTCTCTTTGCATAAACCAAATTGTTGGTCGGTTTCGTATCCTTCGCAAATAGGCATTTGCTCAGGACACATATTTATTTTTGGAGAACGTTTGGAATAATTATGCTTGCATTGAATGAATAAACTATGTTGAATATCTGAATTATAGGGATTGGTGTATTTTGTAAACGCAGGTTCAATGTAATCTGGTGCTCGTGTGTAGACCGGAATATTTTTATCCACATAGGTTTTCATCGGCAAGACATATTCGTTTTTGTCATTTTTTTCATACGGAAAATTTTTCATACACTTGGTCAAAGTACCTGTACAATCTATATAAGAATAATCGCCCGTATGTAAATCTCCAATATAATTGTTTGTAATCGGATTATATAACATAGATATATCCGATTGGATACTGTACATATTTTCACATGATATACCATAGTCTACTTCCTTTACATAACAATTCTCTCCAGAAGAATGACTAAACGTATATTGTTCAGACGCGGAATCTTCCGGAGAAGCATAACATATATTGTTTTTTCTATATGGTTTTTTTTGATTACATCCATTCGCAATCGCCTCTAAGGCTGTATCACCATCTACACATAATCCGTTTACCCTATACGGTGTAGTCTCATTACAAGATTTGTCGATCTCCTTTGTATCTTTCGGACGACACTCGTGGTTCGCGTAAAAGGGCTTTTCTTCGCTACACAAAGGCACAGAATAGGTTACGGGTGAATTACGAATTTTTACGATATCATTTTCTTCGAGTTCTTCGCGTTTACTTACGTCTTTATAGGCAGAAAAAAGGGGGTTTGTAGGAGGTGTATTAGATGTACCTTTATAAAAATCATATTCGTAACTGGCTTGGGCTTCGTATAAAAAACAATTGGACACATCTCCGTTCGGGGTGGTGTAATACGACGTCGAACAAGTTTGTTTACATTTCTCCTCGACGGGCGTCATATTATTCACTACCCACATATCCTTTTCTTTATAACAAGAATTCGAATATTCTTGACTATCCACCGTTTTAAATCCGCATACATTTTTATAAATAGAATTACACCAGCTGCCGCCTGTTTTAGGGCATGTTTTGGGTCCGTATTGGGTCGCCTGATCAAGTGAATTTCCGCAAAAGCACTGCGGATTGCCTCGGTTTCCGTGTTGTAAAGCATAATAGTTATAACCCGTACAAGCTTCGCTACATTTTTCCGAGTCATAGTTTTCGCCTTTGGTATTTTGTCTACCTTTGTAAACATTCAGTGCTCGGTTAGAGGTATCTTTATATGTCCCTATTTCCATTGTATTCGTCACCCATTCGGCATCTACGTCGGTTAACGCATTCTTTACATTGATGCCATCGGAGCAATCGTATGCCACGTATTGAATGGTCTCTTCCATTAAAATATCTTTGAACGGACATTGCTTTTCATAACTCACGCATGTATTATAGTTCTCTATATCTTTTGTAGACGTACACGCGTGGTTGCTTGTCGTATTTGAACTCAGGTCTAAACGCCAAGGATAATTGTGATTACATGTTTTATAGGGGTCATAAAACACATCGCGCGTTTTACTAGAACCCTTTGGATCGGTTGTATTAAAATCTTTTATATAAACGCGGGGGCGTTCTTGGTGTGTATAGGTTGTACCATGTAAGTACTCTTCCCCTTCTAATGCCACGTTATTTCCAAATATATCTTTTTTAATTAAATCTCCGTTGTAACAATATTGATGCGTTGCGTCGCTACAATCGTATCTATCCACTTTTGTAGGCAATGAAAAAGTTAAAGAACTATTAAAAACAGACATAGGTTCTTTATACACTAAAAAACTTATACAAACAAAAATAAATAATAACCAGAGGATTTTCATTATAATAATAGACTATAATAATGTCGGTGTACATGAACCAAAATTAGAACCACAATTATACCCAATACATCGTTCGTTTTTCTCACAAACGTAGTTTGCATATTTGGAATCTATGGTGTCTCCGAAATCGGCAATACAATTTTTGCCGTTTTTTTTTATATATTTACGATCCGCTTGGCATTCTTCTTGTAGATTGGTTCCATTGTCCAGATTCTGATTGTCTAAAAAATCGCATATATGGAACGTAGTCTTATTATTGTTTTCATTTATAATGATATCGTTGCCGCTAATTTCGGGGTCGATATAATCTTTCTCGTATGGGGTAGTTAAACCCCTAAATAAATTAAAATGAGCGCTATGACTTAGATCCGTATAAGAAGCATATTTTCCCATCATATCATAACTTAACGTACCCATAGATACATTTTTTAACGAAGCGGAATCTGTATTGTATAAAAACGAACCTTCGCAATAAACGGGATTATTACTTGCGTCCGAGTTACAATAAGGCTTGTACGTACCATCCGTGTTTTTGATAGGCGAATATGTATTATCATTACATCTTAACTTGCCAAAACAATAAGAGTAACGCGCGTCGTCGTCTATTTCTCCGCTAACCCCCTCGCTCTTATTCCAAAAGAGTTTATGCGCGGTCTTGTCCATATCCACTTTTTGAATAGTCCATTTAGAGAAATCACCGTTAAATGTATTTTTATTTTTAGGGCGCGGATTCCATAAATATAATTCCGTTTTTTCGACAAAGGTATCTTCGGAAGTTCCGGGTATTTTATTATCGCCTAAATATTCGGTCGAGGCGCCTAGAATATAATTATTTTCATCCGCTTGCTTGAATACAAAGTCCGTTGTCGTTCCTTTTTCTATACCTTTAAAGGTGGACGTAGTGTCTCGATTCACCACGCCGACCGGTAAATGGCTAGAAAATTGCTGACTCCAAGTCATAGTAGAAGAGGGCATCGTGTCTTCATATAAGTCATATATATTTAGTTTAAATATAATATTACTACTAAAATCATAGGTCGATAATAATTTTTGATTGTAATAATTCGGCTCCGTTATTTTACCATTGTAATCATATAACGCATCTACATTGACCGACGTTCCGCCGAATGGACTTTTTGTAAACTGTTCGTTGTAACTTTGTCTCAACAACAATTCCCATTGTCCATAACTATCGTTTTCAGAAAAACCTTCTTTTATAAAATACAGCACCGAATATAATAAAACACAAAAAAAACCTATAAATAATAGCGTATGTATTTTATTTTTCATTATACATATAAGTTATTTTTTTTGTAAATATTTTAATATTTTAATTTGAGATTCTAATATTTGCTCCAATATCTTATTTTGATATTGATAATGTTCTTGAGACACCGCCTGGGGGGCAGGACTCGGGACAGGACTCAAGGCAAGCTTCGAGACAGGATTCGGTCCAGGACTCTGGGCAGGATTCGGGGTATGATTTGCATACAGTTGCTCGCGTTCTTTTTGTTTTTCGGTAATCAGTCGGTCTATGTCGGCAATTGGTTCTTCTTCCGCCTTGTCGCTAAAATCAATGATAGTCGGCTTGTTTTCAACGATTAAATCTTTATAGTTGAATTTCTTTTGTTTCAATTTCGTGCTGAATATAGATATAAATTCTGGCGATGTGGTGTCTCTATTTTCTTCATAGGTTTGTTCAAATAAAGATTGTACGTTTGGGAGTTCATCTTCTGAAAACCCCAAGAACAAATTATGCTTTAAACATTCGTTCCATAAGGTTTCCATTATAGACATAAATCGTTTGTTTTTATAGGTTCATAACGCATTAAACACTACATCCCTATATTGATTCATTTTTATATCCGGTATTTTTGTTTTCATAAAATATTGAATGTTGTGCGTATGTTCTAATATAGTAATGATGGTATATAACGCATACATTCCACATTCACCGCTTTTGTATTGGTGTTTCATATTTTTATTATTATATACGCGCATATCACGATTTAATGCTTTACATTGGGTCAATGCGCGCTCTGAAAACGCATTGATTTCGTCGGTTGGTGGTGCTCCACTTGAATCAAAATAAAAGATATAATTCTCGTCTAAATCCATAAACATACATACCCAATGCGAACCTTCTTCGTAGTGCGGGTCTGTATTAAATATGAAGCCTATTTTATTCTTTTTTTTTGCGAGTTGTTTTTTTATACTAAAATGGCATAGTTCAGGCCACACGCAGGCGCCGTCGGGTTTGCTGTCGAAATCCATCGGCGACGGTCCAATGAACTCAAAGGTTGGATAGGCTTCTTCGTATTGTTTCATCACGCGCATAATATCCAAACTGTCTAACCAATCCGATTTTCCTTTCACCCATTGTTTTGGACTGTAAGGCGCGAATAGTTTAAATTTCTTTTTCACGGTCCGATTCAATAAACATTTTTGGTCTTTACATATACTTAAATACTTTCGCAATTGCACCTCAATGTGTTTTATGTTTTTGGAATATATTATTTTGTCAGGATGACGCTTATTCCAAATATCTCTCATGTTTAAAATTAATTTGTCGTCGATGCACGTTTTGATGTGTTTATATTTAGGATGACATTTTAAATACTTAAAGGTTTTCATATATAGTATTTCTATTTTTTAATAAGTCCAAAACGGGTTTTTGTTTTTGTTTTATAAACATTATTTTATATTCTTCTATAAAACAATCCGATACGTCGGCAATGGGGCGTGGCTCGTTTAAATGTGTCTCTAAACGAACCAATTGTTCTGTAAAGGTATCCAATAGATCTTTATAAATATAATACTCTGGATACGTGTCATTTGCGTTGGGTTGGACCATATGGTTCACGATACGCGTCAAGGTTTCTTTGTGTGTAAGAAATGAACGTTCGGACGAAATAGGCACTGGGATCTTTCTAGCTATGTAATCGTGATACATATATTATATTTCTTTTTTTAAATAATATCGCGTCGAATTATGAAATAAGTTAGGATCCAAGGTTTTACACAAGGGTATTTTATAGTCGGCGCTCGGCGTATACGCCGTATATTCTTTTGTATATTGCATCGGATTACGATATAAATCGCTTTGCGAGGTCGGGACATAGGTCGCTTGCGAGTCTCGTTGTAACGCCATAGTCTGATTACGCAATTGGCTTTCTAAATCGACCAGTTGGTTGGTGGTCTCAGCCACTATGGGGTCAGGTATTTTGAAGTCGGTGTATTTGGTCGCGGTGGGTCTAAACCCCAATCGAGAGACAAAGGGTCGATTTTGTTCCATATAAATAAGAATATAAATAAATAATATATGTAAACCTAATGTGCGGCCTATTTGCGTACTTAAACAATCGTATAGGGGAAGAACAATTGAAAATGTTGAGCACGCTGGGTTCAAAACGGGGTCCCGAATCGCATGTATTTACAAAGGTTGACGAACAACTCTATATGGGATTCCATCGCCTCGCCATCAACGGCTTAAACGAAGCCTCGAATCAACCACTCATTCATAAACACTATAGTTTAATTTGTAACGGAGAGATTTTTAATCACAAAGAACTGTCTGCGCCCTATACTTTACAGACGCAAAGCGATTGCGAAGTCATTTTACATTTATACGAAGAATATGGGTGTAAAGCATTTGAAAAACTAGACGGCGAATTTGCGTTTATACTTTACGACGCCTTACAAAAAAACGTCATCGTAGTAAGGGACGCCTATGGTCTTAAACCGCTATACGAAGGTGTGAATGAAGGCGGGTATATGTTTTCGTCGGTCTTAGAAAGTCTTACCAAAGAATCGTCCTACGTCAAGCAAGTGGAGCCGGGTACGTATACTCTATTTACATACTTTGACGAAGGATTCAAGAAAAAGGAACAATCGAATTATGTTGAAAAGGTCTCTTTTTCAGAGGCGACCAAAGAAGAGCATTATAAAAACGTATATGACTTATTAGAAAAAGCGGTTTTAAAACGACTTACCACAAGCGAGCGTCCAGTATGTTGTTTGTTGTCAGGTGGGCTGGACAGTAGTTTGGTTTGCGCGATTGCGTCCAAATATTATCGTGAAAAAGGCGAAACCTTAACGACCTATTCTATCGGAATGAAAGGCGGCGAAGATTTATATTATGCGAATCTAGTCGCCCACCATATTAAAAGCAACCACCACGAAGTCGTTTTGACGCAAGAAGAGTTTATACAAGCCATCCCCAATGTGATACGAGACATAGAAAGTTATGATGTTACAACCGTCCGTGCGAGTGTAGGGAATTGGTTGATTGGTAAATATATCAAAGAAACCAGCGACTTTAAAGTCGTCTTGAATGGAGACGGTGCAGACGAATTGATGGGAGGGTATTTGTATTTTAACGCATGTAAAAGCGACGAAGACTTTCATAATGAATGTCTCCGATTATTAAAAGATATTCATTACTTTGATGTACTTCGCAGCGATCGTTGTATCTCGAGTCACGGGCTGGAATCTAGGACCCCTTATTTAGACAAAGACTTGGTACCCTATTATTTGTCTATCCCCATTTCTTATAGAAGGGGGCGCACAGAAAAGGAATTTATGCGACGAGCCATTTCATCGAGCGATCTTTTGCCGTCTACGATCGTATGGCGCAAAAAAGAGGCGTTCAGTGATGGTGTAAGTAGTCCACAGAATTCGTGGTATTTAATCATACAGCAACATCTAAAAGACTATACCAACCGAAGCGACCTCACCAACGAAAAAAGTTATTACATGGATCTGTTTATCCATTCGTTTGGAAGAAATACACATGTAATCCCTTATTATTGGATGCCTAGGTTCGTAGAGTCCAACGACCCTAGTGCGCGAACCTTAAAACAACGCGTTTCCGTATATGAATATTTCTATCGTGTGAAGCATTTTTTTACTCATACTTTCGTAAATACTTTTAGGAAGTTCTTTTTCTAAAAACACATAGGCATTTAGTTTTTGTGCCACGGTTGTATCCGTTAATATAGAGCTTAACGTTTTTTGTATACGTTCGCGTGTCCATTGGCGGATATATTTTTCACATTTAAAATAAACGACTTTAGGATGTTTCATATACGTATGGGCTTTATCGTCTATAAACAGCAATTCGTCGTTTCGAGACAACGTAGGAACACAATGTAATAAATCTTCATAACTTTTGTGTTTATGAAGTCTTTTGGTATTGAACGTAATGATATAATCAAAACAGACGGCTTTCGTTTTTTTATTCATATAGCGAATCACTTTTTGAATAAAAAAATCTTGTTTATTGTTGGTATAAAGAATAATATATTTTAGGTGTTTAGACTGACGCTTTTTTAATATAAAGCGGAAAATGTCGAATATATGGGGTCTGAAACACTCTTCGAATAATTCAAAATACATATCATAATCGGGGGTAGTCGTGGCTTCCGCGATATTTAAGATGAACACGAATTGTTTGAAAAAACCTATGGTTTCATCTAAATCAAATATAATATGTCTATTCATTTTTTTATCTATATATAATATTAATGACAAAACAATTATCTATTTATGAATGTATTAATGTATTAAAATATTATAATAAGGATATACCCAAGTCTATATACAAAATCAAACAAAAAACAAATGTTTTATTAAATAAACATATGTTTCAGCATAGTGTGCCCGTTTTGTATCATTTTACATTTAGCAAACATAAATATATTGGTTCCAATACAAAACGACATTTCATCAAACCCTTCCGTAAAACAAGAAATCTTACACCGAATGATTCTCTTGTATGTAATCTAAGATGCTTATAAGTACTATTTCTTGGGATGTAAATTTTTGAAACAATATAAGGTCGTTCATCTTTAATTGAAAGTATCGTCTATTGTATCCTTTACATAACAATAGAATTTCATTGTTTTTATATTCTATTTTGGTGAGCATGGCTCCTTTATTTAAAACCAGATGGTCTGGTCGCGTTATATTAAACCAACGAATGTGATGCCCTAACGAGAGTTCATCCAATTCGTCAATAAACCTATAGTCTTTCAATAGAGTCTGATAGGTCTTTATTTCTTTCCCAATAAATCCCATATTTTTTAATATATCTTGTTTAGAGGCTTTGATAATAGACGAATTTAAATCTATCATTTTTTTTTCGTCTAATTCTTTCACGAATTCGCTCAGTTCTTCGTTCATATATAGATAACTATACTATACTTAAATGGATTTCTTAAAAGGCATATAAACCGAGCGCCTCATTTGCCGCCATAGGTCCTTGTTCTCTTGGAAGTGCCTTGTCCGGTTTTTCATAGTTGTAATTTTTACCGTTCTCTTCTTTCGTATTTTGCGGGTAAGGATTGTTCATAGGTCCCGGACAAGGCACTTGTATACTCGGGGGGGTGTAAATCTCTTCCGTGTCGTCCAGCGACTGCATCGCTTCCTTTTCAATACCGATATAAATGAACACGCGATTTAGCAACAGACTCGCTTTTTTGCTTATGGTGGTCTCCAACGTAAACAATACAAAAATAAAGGGAATTATAAAATGAAATACATTTAACGAACTATACGATTCTTTGCTGTAAGTAGGTATAAATACAATAAATCTGTGAATAAACCAAAACAATAGGAGTAACGCGACCAATTGTAAGATAACCTCCATCAATAGTTCAAGGCTTCCTTTGTAATCGTCAAAAGGAGGCAAATACATTTTCATTAATTTTACAACCAAAGAAATGGGGACAATCGCCAACGTGATATACTGGACTATGTTTAATAACTCGCTTTTATCTTTTTGAGACAATTGAATCATATAAGAAAAAAAAGATTCCACTTCTCCACCTTTTTGTGTATATTCTTCGTCCATTAGTTTATAGAAAGAAATTAAATATATATAAATATAGATATAATGTGCGGTATCATCGCCTGTATTGGGAAAGAAGCCTCGCCCTTTATTATAAATGGATTAAAGCAATTACAAAATAGGGGATATGACTCTGCCGGTATCTCGCTCCTATACCAAAGACAATGGACTCTACAAAAATATGCTTCCCAAGATTCAGTACAGCAATTAAGTAATATAGACTACCCGCCTTCTCTAAACGGCATCGGGCATACGCGGTGGGCAACCCACGGCGCCAAAACAATAGAAAACGCCCATCCGCACCGAAGTCAAAATGGAGAGTTTATGCTCGTACACAATGGCATTATTGAAAATTATAAAATACTGAAAGACTTTTTGACGAGCAAAGGATTCGTATTTTATTCCCAAACCGATAGCGAAGTCATTGTCAATTTATTGGAATATTATTCGCACAAGTATAACGTCCTCGAGTCCATACAATGGGTCACGCGAAAGATGGAAGGGACGTGGGGATTATGTATCCAATGTTTAAAAGAAGAAGATACTATATATTGTGTACGTCATGGAAGCCCCTTGTTAGTGAGCCACAACGGAGAGTTTGCTTTAGTCTCGTCGGAATACAGCGGGTTTTGTGGAATTATGAATCATTATATAGAACTACAATCAAACGACGTCTGTAAAATAGACTACGATCAAGATACAATACATATAAACACCCATCATACGTATGAATTAAAGACCGTACCAGATGAACTATTTTCCTATACACATGAACCCTATTTACACTGGACACAAAAAGAAATATTCGAACAACCGCAAACGATTCATCACGTGACAAACCACGGAAGCCGTTATCATTTGGACGGGACCATTTTTTTAGGCGGGTTGAACAAAGAACTGTTGTCAGATATACAACATATTATATTGTTAGGATGTGGGACTTCATATTTTTCGGCGTGTATTGGCTGTAAATATATAAAAACTTGGTGTAATTTTGTAAGTGTCCAGTGTTTGGATGCCGGTGAATTTAGCGTCTCGGATATTCCTAAGGGGAAATGCGCGTTTCTATTGGTGTCTCAGTCGGGCGAAACCAAAGACCTACATAAATGTATAGACTTGTTACAAGACCACATAAAAATCGGGGTAATCAATAAAGTGGATTCGGCGATCGCGCGCGAAGTAGATTTTGGATGTTATTTGAACGCGGGTAGAGAAGTGGGTGTGGCGTCTACCAAATCGTTTGTGTCACAGGTGGTTCTCTTGTCTATGATTGCGTTGTGGTTTTCTCAATTACAACGAGGGTTACAATCCATCCATAGAAAAGTCATACAAGACTTGGGTCAATTAAGCGAACAAATAGCGCAAGCCTTGAAAGTAGACGTGATCCCCTATTTACCTATGTTTAAAGACCATTGTTTTATATTAGGGAAAGAGTATGACGAATATAGTGCAAAAGAGGCGTCGTTAAAAATGAAAGAATTAGCGTATTTACACGCGGAAGGTTATTCGTCTAGTAGTTTAAAACACGGACCCTTCGCTTTATTGGACGAAGAGTTCCCCGTTATATTGCTAGCCCCGCGAGACAAACACTGGCAAAAAAACGAAAATGTCTACGAAGAACTGAAAAGCCGAACTCGTCATATCCTTACCATTACAAATGAGCCGTTGGACCGCGAAAATACTATAATGCTCCCTAAAAATAAGACCTACCAATGTATACTAAATATAATTCCTTTACAATTGCTGTCATACGAATTAGCCCTATTACGCGGATACAATCCAGATACACCCCGTAACTTAGCCAAAGTGGTGACGGTCGAATAATCTATGTCTCTGAGAACCCCAAATGCGTAAAATGAGACTTTCATTAGGCTATCACATTTATAAAAGTTCTGATTTATAAAAATAAATCTTGTAATTTATGAAACTAAAAATAAGAGAATTAAAATATCTTATGGAAAAATTAGATAAACGAAGAAAATGGTAGTTATTACAAAAATGAAGAAAAAAGTAATTCAACTACCAAACATTGAAATATTTGATTTGAATGAATCGTTATAAAACATTAAATGTATGTTTAGTCAAAAATTAAACGTCTTTAAATAACCGTAAAATATCGCCTAATAAACTAAATCATAACAATTCATCAAAAACTTCATCTACAAGGACACTGTCACTCCTGCAATAAAGCGAACACGTAAGTCTCTAACTAAATAAGCATAAATATGAATAAGCAATGTTTAAATATTATATATATATGTCTCTAAGAAATCCATTTACCTCTTTTATAAAGACGCGTAAAAATCCCGTTGTAGAAAACGCCGTTGTAAAAAATCACGTTGTAGAAAATCCCCTTGTAAAATCAAATACACAAAATCCGTTCAATGAATACATAAGACAAACGGAACAAAGAAATGATTTATATTATCATCCGTCTAAACTCATACAAACAAAGATTAAGAATAATTCTAACAAAAGTAAAAAGGTATATAAATCAAAAATAGATAACCAATTAAATGAATACATAAGACAAAAGGAACAAAGAAATTTTGAAAGTAAATTAAGGAACAAAACAAGAAAAGAATTATTTCAAAACATAGAAAATAAAGCAGAAAATATAAAGAGAATGGATAAAATAAATCCATTCAATGAATACATAAGACAAAGAAATTTTGAAAGTAAATTAAGGAACAAAACAAGAGAAGAATTATTACAAAACATAGAAAATAAAGCAGAAAATATAAAGAGAATGGATAAAATAAATCCATTCAATGAATACATAAGACAAAAGGAACAAAGAAATTATTTTGAAAGTAAATTAAGGAACAAAACAAGAAAAGAATTATTACAAAACATAGAAAATAAAGCAGAAAATATAAAGAAAATGTATAAAAAAATACCAAAAACTAGAAAAGTATATACACCAAAATCAAGACCAAACCCTAGTATTAAGAAATCTACAACGGAGACACCAACTAAAAAACCAAAACCAAGACCAAAACCTAGTATTAGAAAAGCCTCTGTAGCAAGTTAAATATGTCCTTCATAAATCCCTTTTCGAGAATGTTTAGTAAAACGCGTAAAATTTATCCTAACACCATCTTCTAACTCTTAATCTTTAAAAAACACTCTTCACCCCCTCCCAAGAGAAAAACGACATATTAACTTAAATCTTCTAAGTAATATAGAATTCAAAATCATTCAATAGGTAACCTCATAAAGTAAAATGGAAGAAAAGGAATTTGGAAATCGTTAAGAAACGGACAATCTATAATTCGCGAAAGAAGAATCCGAAGAGAAAACCTAAATCACAAAGGAGTATTCAATTCTAAATTTAAGAAATAGAGAAAATAATATTGACTTAAATCTCAGAAGAAAAAATGACAAAGGTGCGTTATATCAATGACCCATTATTATATCATATAATAATGGGTTACAAGAATTTGTGCGTGGTATTTTTATGCAACAAACCATATTTTAATAAATTTATGTATACGTGCGAACAATTAATTACACACGGAAAATACAAAGGAAATATTTGTTTAGTCGTTGGGGACGATTTAAATAATAGTCCTTTGTTGAATTGCGAATTCATTCAACAAAATAATATCCTCGTAACATATTTTCCAAATATTCCTTTTTCACAACAGTTTACAACTATACAAAAAGTTATGAAACGCCCTCCTCATTGGTTTATGAAGCAGTTTCAATTTCATAAACTACATTTATTCAACACATTTTTCAAACAATGGGATTATATTTTTTATTTGGATTGTGGAATAACTATTTTGTCAGATATATCGCCTATGATACGCGAATGTAAAGAAAATACATTGTTGGCTCAATCCGATGCTTTTCCAACGTATCAATGGAAATTACATGATCAATTTGACAAAAATAATATAGACTATTTTACGAAACTATCACAAACATATGATTTAAACATAGATTATTTTCAAACCACCATAATGTTATACGATACAAGCATAATAAAAAAAGATACGTATGATGATTTATTGAAATTATTAATAGAATATCCTATCAGTATAACAAACGACCAAGGGATCATAGCATTATATTTCACAAATATACGCCCATTGTTCGAGCAAATAAAAACACACAATGAACAAGTATATTTTTATGATTATTCATCAAGAAATAAACAGAATAAGTATATTATGTTGAAAATAAAGTGACGAATAATATTTCTTTGAAATTGAAAAATCTGTGGTCATACAATTTAAGTATGAGTATTAAAATCCTTTTGGAAACGATAAACGACGCCGAACAACATGTTAATGATTTAAAAGATAAATATTGGATTCTCTTACATCGTGTTTCGTTTACGCCAAAATATAAAAAGAAGAAGCCTATAAAAATAATTCGTAATATAAAAACTGAAACAAAAAATAGTTCGATTCAATATTATGAAAATGAAAAACTATATTGTATTGTTTTTAAACACGAAGAAACAAAATGTTCGTTTACGCCGAAATGTTCGTTTACGCCGAAATATAAAAAGAAGAAGCCAGCGAAGCCTGTGTTCGTTTTAAAAAACAAGTCCATTGGCGGAATTAATATTGTTCAGAATTATGTAAAATACTATGAACACGGAATATTAGAATGTGAATTGAATCGTAACCAGTTCACATTCTATCACGAAAACGGGACAATAGATGTGGACTATGATTCGTCTGGTCAAATGAGTCGTTATTACGACGATGGAACATTATATTATATTGGTACATGCGTCCTAATGGATTATGACGATGTGGCGAAACGTATCTCAGACAATGAATTTTATTCAGCTGATGAGTTTATTCTCGTCAAAGGCAAAGAATATTATAAAACAGGAGAATTATGTTTCGAAGGTAAATACGAAAAAGGTGAATACAAAATGGGTAAAGAATATTTTATAAATGGACAATTAAAATACGAAGGTGAATACGAAAAAGGTGAATACAAAATGGGTAAAGAATATTTTATAAATGGACAATTAAAATACAAAGGCGCATACGAAGATGGTATTTTTAAAAAGGGTAAAGAATATTACTTCCAAGGATTCTTAAAATACGAAGGCGAATATGAAGGACCAGGTACTGAATATTACAAAAAAGGCAAAGAATATTACGAAAATGGACGATTAAAATATGCGAATGATGGCGTGCATACCATAGCTTATTATCCCGATGATCATAATAAAATACGGATGACTCATACGAATCGCCTAGGCAAAGAATATTATGAAACAGAAGAATTAAAATACGAAGGCGAATTTAAAGGACCATTTCGCGAAGGACAAGGTAAAGAATATTATGAAACAGGAGAATTAAAATACGAAGGCACATGGGTAAAAGACAAATATAACATGCACGGCAAAGAATATTATGAAAACGGGAACATACGATTGGATGGACGTTGGTCAGGGGGCAATTTTATGGAAGGCAAACGGTATGTGGGCGTCTTTCTATACGATGGAACCTGTTCAATTGGTAAATTTTCAGGAAAAGGTAAATTATACATAAACAATGAATTAGATTATTATGGACATTGGAAGGATCATAAACGCCACGGTTTAGGTAAAAAATATTATGTAAATGAAATAAAATACGCTCATAGACAAACCGAATATGACGGCGAATGGGTCAATAACGTGCGTCAAGGCAAAGGTAAAGAATATGACAAAAACGGGAATTTAATCTATGATGGCGAATGGTTAAGGGGTAAAAGAAAGACGACAATTATGTCCAATCATTAATGGTATTCCGTATTTAAATCTTCCAAGCAGGACAATTCTCTATAATTTCTGTAGTGTGTCACCTAAAATTATAATTAGACACCCGACCTGGTTATTACAATGTAATTTTACACTCCATTTGAGAGCAACATTCGGTCAATCTATTTCCTCGTTGTAACATCTGCACATTGAATTAAGCATCACATATTCGTTTTTATATCCTTATCAGAACGTATAAGATCCGCGATTCATATCTTTTTATTGATATACGTAAAAGCGACGAAGTGTATTCTAGGCGTTTTTCTCCATTCCTATGAACAGTATAAGATTTAATACGGAGTCAATTCCATTGAAATCATTTTGATAAAATATAGTATGTCAAACGTCGAATGTAAATTTATTAAAATATTTTAAGGACTACCAACGAATTAAAGTGGATGATTCTGTTTTCTAATTTACATTAGGGTTCAAATATTTGGTTGAATGAAAACACGCGTATAGATATTGGAAGTAATTCGTTTAATTTTTATAAATTACCTAGACGATCACGTGTATCTGATATACAAGGAAATGTTCAAATAAAATACGTTTACCTTAATCGGTTTAGTATGACTCCTTTTAATGGATTAACGTCCACTTGCTCCATATTACAAGACTATTTAGCGACTTGTCGGGTGCGTTTAAAATATTATATATATATATATGTCTTTTAATCCATTTTCTATGTTTCGTAGATCGCGCAGAAATTCCAGGGTCAATATGAATCCGTCTACTAGTCGTTCTATAGTTCGTACACCCATACATTCTCTTCACGCAGAAAACCGTGCATCCAAATCACCAAATCGATTAATAGAATATGAAAAAATGATACATGATATGAAAAATAGTCTCCTAAATGATTTAGAAGAAAAAATGAAAGAGATGAACCGTCCCGAAGGGTTTCAATACGAACAAATCATCCCAGTATTAGAACAAATGGGTGAAACGGTCGATATGTATGAAAAAAAAATACAAGATAAACTAAAAGACTATGCGCATAATGTTCTTAGCCAAGAGCGCCAATCGCATCGCACCTCCTACATAAATTTGATAGAAATATTAAAAGGGATACGCGTAAGTTTAGAGGCTTGTTTAAAACAAGCCAAGTCTAATATAAATAATGAAATACAGACTGAACCGTTTGAAGAAATAAAAAACGCTATAAAGGAATATAGAATCAATCGAACGAGAAATGAAAAAAAAAATATGTTTAATTCTTTAAAAAAAAGATCGAATAGTCTTAAACTGGCTCGTGCTGAGGGTAAACGAAAAGCGCCCGCCACACAATTACTCTTAAACAGAATCGGTAATAATATGAATAATATAAGGAAACAATTTAAAAACGGAGACAAAAGTAGGCGGCGCACATTAAAAAAAAAAAAAAAGATAAACGCTATGAGGGAAAAATCCAAACGTCGCCGCCCTACGAAATTTTTATTGAATAAAATCTCTCGTAATATGAATACTATAACGAATCAATTAAAAAACGGAGACAAAAGTAGGCAGCGCGCATTAGCAAAAAAAAAATGATAAACACTATGAGGGAACAATCCAAACGTCGCCGCCCTACGAATGTTTTATTGAAAAAAATCTTTCGTAATATGAGTAAATTGGACAAACGGTTGAAGTCACGTTAAGAAAGGGATTGTTCAAAGTCCGTTTCAGTGACGGAGCAACCCAAATGAACTTCTTCTTTTTTGATGCGTTTGGTGGGTTGTCTCAAGACATAAGAACCATTTTCTCGTTCGTCTAAAATGGTAGTCCAAGTGTGTTCCATCTCTTCCAAAGTTAAATCAAACCACGCTTTACATCTCGGCACATAGACACACGAATAGACGTCCAATTTCCAATATACATTCTTAAACCATCCTTCTTTAGGTTCGGCGTCTAAAAATTCCAACGGATACAAATGATCCAAGTCCATATATTCGTATACATATACATCGTTTATGATGTAAACTTTTATAATACCTTTTCTCTTTTCATCGTGAGACAAATGAAATGAGCCATCTTTTAAAAATGCGTCGTATGAATCGTATTCGGTGAATTTTGTCTCCACAAAATCGCAATCGTCTAAGTCGCATACTTCCATTTGTATTTGCATTTGAACATAATAATCGTGTTTAGGAATGCCTGTGATTTCACGGCTCACCACATTTTTTATTTCAATCATTCGTCCGTAATTATGGGCTCCCGTCACGATGCCGTCAGGTGAAGCCGCCAAGAAACTATGTTTTGGATGTTCGATACAACCAAATTCGCTTATCGTTGTATCATTTAACCATTCGTATATGTTTACACTAAGCGGTTCGTATTTATGACCCCAAGTCATAGGCGTTTCACTCAACGAAGGTCCGTATTTCTTAGGTTCTAATGGTTTACATTTTTCGTAAATGAGTTGGTTACGGACCTTTTCTTTGTCTGAATAAGCTTTCCACGCATTGCTCGCGGTGATATGGTTCGCGCGAAAATCATACCAAGCGTCCGTGCGCTGTTCTGGTTGAGTCACGGATTGTAAGTGTTCTATATGTTCTTTTATAGAAGGACGTAAGGCGATTTGTTCCTCCATGGTGGAAATAAAACTAGGATAGCTCCGTTTTAATTTTAACTCTTTGAGACAATCGTCCAAGTCGTGTTCTATCCAACGATCGATAGTTTCTTCGTCCATAAAGTCCGCGACAAACTCCTTTAAATAGACGATTACACTGGATTCCAACGTATTGTGGATAAGGTGGTGTGGGCAGTCCAAGAAAACATTATAGATTTCGTCGTTAAACATTATCTATAATATTATAGATTGTTTTTAATCAATTTTATCTATTGTTTTTTTCACTTTTAACGTAGATGGTTTATCCGCGACCAAAGAAAATAAACGGGTGATTTTATTGAACGTAAGCCCTGGAATGGATTCAATGTGTCCACTCTCTTGATTGTAGACCAATTCATTGTTTTTACTTAACTTTTTTCGTTCCATCATTTTAGTAAGAAGATTGGTCGTTTTAGCGGCTTCTTCCGGTGTCAAATTATAACTTTGACTAATGTCTTTAATATATTTTTTAATCTTAATAATCTTAGAGGTTTTGGTTAATTTAGACCATATTCCTTTTCGGTTTTTGTCCATATCTGCGTTTAGAAAATTCGAAAGAGATTCTTCGGTCGTTTCCACGCTTGAGGTGTGTAAGGTAGAGCCTGTATGAATCAACGTTCTATAATTTAAGGCATTATATTCTTTACATTCGCTTTTTAACTCATTCATAGTATACTATATTTAATATGTTTAATTCATAATATGAGACATATTAACTTCGATACGCATTTAAAAAAGAATATATACGAGTCTTACGATTTATCTTTTCAAAAAGTAGGGCTTCACGCCCTATATTGTGGAGACAACGAACCTGATTTAGAACGAGAAATCAGAAAAAAATATAACTCGTATAAGCAACAAGATAAGAAAAAACATAAATATAATCCAGAATTACACATTACTTACGACGAACTGATTCAAAAGCTATACGACTGTGATTTAAGATGTTATTATTGCAAGACCGACCTGTGTATTTTATATACGCACAAGAAAGCGCCGACGCAATGGTCTTTAGAACGTTTCAACAATGATATCGGACATTACAGCAGCAATACATGTATTTCTTGTTTACGCTGTAATTTACAACGAAGAAACGAAAACCATATACATTTTAAATTTTCAAAACAATTGACACTAATTCGTTTAGAATCAATATAAACATTTAAAAAATATAATACTAATGAACAAAGAAATTTTAGACCAAAATAATCTATTGTTGGTCAAACTCATGTTATTTTACAACCAAGAACCGAATCTTAAAAAAATGCTGGTGATCATCAATGGTGAATCCAGAATATCTCTTCGTATCATCGACTGGTTTACTACCAATTACGCCAAGAAATATTTTACAAAATATAAAAATAAAAAATCGGAACGTTTTATCGTATACGAAGATTATAAATTGAACTTGAAGGCGTTTAAAAAACAGCGATTCGATCCGTTTTGTCGTTGGGAACGCATACAAGTGCCTTACGGAAATGGATTTTCGATTGAAACCACGATTGGGCAATTGAATTTTTTTAAGTGGGCGATCGAAAATGATATCGTCCGATATATTGAAGACCATTACGATACCATAGAAGAAGATATGAACGACAACAATAGTCTTTCCAGGAGTAAAAAAAACCTACATACTACACGAAAAAAGCGACAAGAATTGTCTATATCTGCCAGCAAATGTTTAAAAAAGGAAGTAGTAGAAATTACCGTACATTTTAATTAATTTTTTTAATGTTTATAGTTATATGGGTAATGTATATTCGTCGTTTCCGATGATACATTTTGAACACATTTATACGTGCGAGGTTATTTTAAATACATTACCAGCCCACGAACAAGATTGCCTCATCGCCAAAACATTGTCTATACACGAAGAAACCACTACTATGAATCAATATTTGAAAACCAATAAGAAAATTTCCATCGCCGTGTATGGAAAAAATTATAGAGACAAAACCATCGTCCAAAAATTCAATCAATTGAAGAAACTAGGATTTACCAATGTATCTATTTATTTTGGCGGAATGTTTGAATGGCTTATGCTACAAGAAATATACGGAAATGATAATTTTAAAACACAAGGTAATACATTAGACCTATTACAATTTAAATAATAGATCGTATGGATAATTATGGACGAATTTAAGCAATTCAAACTATCTAAAACCGAGTGGATTAGCATCGAAAAAAAACTAGACCAAAAGGAAACGTCTATCGTCCAATTTATTAAGCAAGGATATAACGATTTGTCTATACAACACAACCAACATTTTACATTATCCGAGTCTATAAAAATAGAGAATAAAAATCCACATTATTATATATACATACACGTCTTGAAGCCATTGCTTAAAAAATATAATTTAGACGAACCGGACATCAAAGCGCCAAAACACAAATTAAACAATGCTGACAAAATTCGTTTGGAGAATATCAAACATTTAGACCATACGATAGAATGTATTATTTTAGAGAATTACGGAAAATGGATAAAAAAGGACAAGGTCCTCTATTTTTATAATATGATTTATTTATTACAAAAATATCCATCTATCAATCCGTATTTTCGCGACCTTTTTAAGAAACAAAAGAGTTTATTTCGCCCAGAAGATATTTTAAAACAGTGCTCCAAGGTCATTGAAAACAATGCTATTTTTGACTATAGCCCATTACAACTACACACGCACCAAAAAGATATATATTCTATCGTACAGAAAAAGGAAAGGGCGATTATTTTTTATACGTCCCCGACCAGCTCGGGTAAAACGTTGACCCCGATTGGGTTGTGCCAAGGGTTCAAGGTTATTTTTGTATGCGCCTCCAGACACATCGGGGTAAACTTGGCAAAAAGTGCCATTAACGTAGGGGTCAAGACGGGGTTTGCGTTTGGGTGTAAAGGTATAGAAGACATACGACTGCATTACTTTTCGGTCAATCGGTTCGTCCACAAAAAACCCGTACACGCCGACGGTAGCAAATTAGAATTGTTGATTACGGACATACATTCTTACGAACACGCCATGAACTATATGTTGTCCTTTTTCGACAAAGAAAATATTATTTTATTTTGGGACGAGCCCACCATTTCGATGGATTACGACGAACATCCCTTACACGACCTTCTTTCGACGATTTGGAATATAAATCAGATTCCAAGACTCGTTTTATCGTCGGCTACCTTGCCCGACAATTTACAGCCCATCGTAGAGAAGTTTAAACAAAAGTTTGAAGGGTCGGTCTATTATAAAATAGAGACCACCGATTACACCACGAACCTTGTGTTGATGGATCATTCGAATAATATAATTATGCCCCATAGTTATTTTGATTCCATAGAAAAGGTCTCTCAATTTGTAGAAACCAAAGGCGACCATTATTTGAAGTTTTTAAGCGTCGTCGAGTGCGCGAACTATATTTTAAAGTCTTCTTTTTTAGGCGAATTCAATACGATATCTATGGAAGATGTAACTTCGTATACTATAAAAAAATTCTATTATAAAGTCATACAAAAGGAACTACTCCACGAACCCTGTAAAACCGCCTACGATAACTCCGTCTTGTTCACCACTACTTCGGCGTGTACGATTCAATATGGACCTGCTTTGTGGTTGGTTCAAGACATAGAACATTATACAGACGAACTCATGAGACAATTAAATATTAATCAGAATGTCTTGGAAAATCTGGATGCTAAAATTACATTTAATTTTCATTTGAACCAAACCATTTCTCAACATAAAAAAGATTATCAAGATAAAATTGCCAAAGATGAAAAAAACGAACACAAAATGAAAAATATGCGGTTTGACGAAGACGTCTTGGCTTTAGACCGTTTGATTAAACAATTGGAACAAACGTTTAAGACTATCCAATTAGATCCGTTGTATATTCCAAATACCTACGAACATTTTACGCGATGGGGCAATTCAAAACCGTATAATACGTCCAATGTATTCAAAGGGAATATAGAAGAATCCTACGCCAATCGCATTATGAATACGACGAGCCCGTTTAAATATAAGGTTCTCTTGTTATTGGGTATAGGAGTCTTGCATAAAAACGACGTACAATTCAACGATATTATGAAAGAATTAGCCGACGCCAAACAATTGATGCTTATATTGGCGACGAGTGATTATATATACGGCACCAATTACCAGTTCTCTCATGGCTATTTATCGGAAGATATCGATAATATCACTCAGGAAAAGCTGATTCAAGCCATTGGGCGTGTAGGACGAAAAGAAAAAAATAAAACATTTACTTTCCGATTTAGAGACAATAAATATACTTCATTGTTTTTTGAACCCACCTTTTCAAAAGAAGGAAAAAAAATGAACGAACTTTTTATATAATATATATATATATGACCTGCGACAAATGTAACTTAACGAACGATAAAAAATGGTTATACACCCTGTATACCACGCTTATTTTTATTTTAGTATCGAATCCAATGACGTATAAATTGGTGAATTCTATTTTAGGCAATGTATCCGATAAAAACGGATGCCCTACGGCGTTCGGTCTGGTTGTCCATACGGTTGTGTTTACGCTTATTTTAAGATTGATTATGTAACGTCTCTAAACGCCCGACTTCTAGTACGCGACTTCGTTTGTTGTTCTTCCGCGTTTGTCTAACACCTCTTTATATTTAACCTCCGGAGGTTTTTTCTTTCTACTAAACGGACTGCTTCTATTACGCAAGTTCGTTTGTTGTTCTTCCGCGTTTGTCTAACACCTCTTTATATTTAACCTCCGGAGGTTTTTTCTTTCTACTAAACGGACTGCTTCTATTACGCAAGTTCGTTTGTTGTCTTGTTCTTCCGCGTTTGTCTAACACCTCTTTATATTTAACCTCCGGAGTGTTTGTCTTTCTACTAAACGCCCGGCTTCTATTACGCAAGTTCGTTTGTTGTCTTGTTCTTCCGCGCTTGTCTAACACCTCTTTAGCCGGAGTGTTTGTCTTTCTACTAAACGCCCGGCTTCTATTACGCAAGTTCGTTTGTTGTCTTGTTCTTCCTCGTTTGTCTAATACCTCTTTATATTTAGACAATACATCCACCGGAGTTATATTTATATATTTTGTTTTCGTTTTTATCGTAAACGGTCTAGGAGATGATTTTATAAGTTTTATGTCCTTTATAAAATTGTGCGTCATAGATGCTATAAAGGTTTTGTGGTCTATAGATTCATAATTATACGTATCTAGGGTATCTATATTTTCCCATAAAAAGTAGATGAACTCTATCACATTTTGTATAGCGCCCAATATGTTGCTCCCCACGGAGTCATAGATGTAATTTAAGTAACGAAGACGTGCGACGTGATTATAAAATTTATGTTTGTACGCCTTGTCTCCAGATAAAACGATCCGGTCCATCATAGATTGCATGTTATGTTCAATTAAACTATAATACGATTGAACCGCATAGTTTTTTTTACCCACTTGAAATAATTCTATTTGTTTCGTAAAACGCCGATTGTCTGTATCTAATGTCTCGGAACTTTCACCTGTGATGACACATTCCAATAGATGGTCGGGTTCGCGCATCGTCTTTACTTTACATTCGATTTGGATTTTGACCATATTGTTTTCTTGAATGACCGCAAAATATAGCTTGTTTTTTATATGTTTAGAAGTTCCGTCGTATTCTTCTAAAGGTTCATAAAAGGTTTCGGGTAAGGCGCTCATTTTTTCGTACAGCTGCTCTAAAACCCAGTTTGTATAATGAACCATATATTCGTTTAAATCGCGCGTTTGGTTAAAGATGGATTTATTGTAAGACGACAACGACAACGGGTCAGTGTTTCCGTCTACTGAAATAATCTTCGGGCAATCTAACCGCACGTCTACATCGCCCGTGGGGTCCATATATTGATTTTTGTCGGGGTATTTTTTTGTATATAAATAATACACCGAACCGCCTATAAAATAATAGGGCGCATCGGTACAACGGGCGACGATTTGGGTCGGCGTATAGGTTTGTTCCTCGTCTTCGTTCGTTTTCAGCAAGACACAAGGACCTTCGTATATATAGTCCTTCCAAGGAATAAGTCTTATGTCCAGTAGTTTATCTATATGTCTTTTAAGAAAAGACGAAAAAAGTCGTCTGTCTCGATCTGTAGTATATTTGAAGTCTTCCATATATACTATATTCTTATAATATACGTTGTAAGAGAATACAATACGCCTCCCCATAAAGTATCCAACAAGGCGAGTTTATAATTCCAATGTTTAAACAATGACATATTTGTAAATTCAAATAAACCATACGTAGACGACCCCAGTAAAAAGGCATGTAATAAACTTGCCTTTTGTAGAATTATGAAGTAATGTATTTGAAACACCACAATCATATAGACGACCGCTGCCGCGATATAATTTATACGCAAAGGCGACCCTTGTATTTTATAGATCATAGCAGTTGAAAAAGGTTTTATCATAGATAAAAATATATAATCCAACAAAAAGGACACGACCGCAATTTTAAGCATATATATATAGAAAGGATTAAAACATCAGACTGGATGCCCCAAGAATACCGTTAAAATTACAACTACCCGCGCACGTATAGGCGCCCATGTGTTCTAGGAAAATATGGTCGCCTTTCTTATAATCTTTGGGAAATTTACATATACCAAGATTGTCGTATGAATCGCAGGTCGGACCTAAGATATACGTTGGTTCAAACATAATCACTTGGTGTAATGTATTGGTATCGTGGTCATAATAATGGGTTAGGTTTGGGAACACCCAATGGTCGCGGTGATAGACGTTTAATTCGTGGTAAACGCCGTTGTCTAAAAATAGACCGCGTGATGTTTTTGCAATGATTTGAGTCATTAAATGATAAGCGGGTTGGGCGAAATATCTACCAGGTTCCGCAATGAGGATATAGGGCAAATTCTTTGTCCACCCTAAAACTTCTTCTAAATTTGTATGAAACCATAAACCGCCACCGATGTTTAATACAGGTGTTTCTGAATACATAAAGTTCAAATACTCTAAAACAGGCTCGGCATATTCATACGCGCGCTGATACGACGATAGGCGGTCGTGTTCGCCACCTGACCCAATATGAAATGAAACACCTCGGATTCTTATGCTATGATTTTTCGCATAATGTATCATCGTTTTGGCTTCTTCTTGTGTACACCCAAATTTACTATCAAATGCGTTCGGATTACCACTATTCATGCGTAAGAGTATATCCGCCTGAACCCCCCGCATTTGTTCTAATTCTCCTATATCGTCCACCACTTTAAACCGCACCTGGGCGAGTTTCTTTTTCATATTTTTTTTTTCGTATAATAAGAGATGGGGGTTAGTATAAATAATATCCTTTGTATATTTTGCCGCGAGTATTAATTCTTGATTCGACGCAGCGTCTAACCCCACCCCTTCTTGGACTAACGTATGGACCAACTCAGGAGACGGATTACATTTTAACGCGTAATAAGGTTTTATCCAGGGCAAGTGGGTTTTCCAATTATGAATTTGTCTCAATACATTGGTTTCGTCGTACATCCAATTGCTTTGGATATTTGTATTTAAAAAAATATCAATACCTTGTTCGGTAATAAATGTTTTCATATATAGTCTAAAATAGTAAATATTTATATAAAGATAATATATATATATCTACATGGAACATATTGTTTACAAAGACACGATTCCGTATATTCCGGCGATTGAGTCGGGTAAAGTGATTAAAGTATACGACGGAGACACCATTACCATTGCGACCAAACTTCCACACGACAACGAACACGTGTATCGCTTTTCTGTTCGTTTGAGGGGAATCGATTGTCCTGAAATGAGAAAGGCAGACGAAAAAGAGAAGGCTATTTTGGCGCGTGATTTTGTCAGCCAACGGATTATGCATAAAATGGTAGTATTAAAAGATATAGAAATAGAAAAATACGGGCGAATCTTAGCGAATGTCTATTACGAAGGCGAGAATATATCAACTAGTCTACTTGAAGCCAACTTAGCTAAAAAATACGGATCTTAAAAATTGAATGTAGTTCTTAAACTATCCCTCAACATGGCGCAACAAATCTTGGATTACGTCTGGGTAAACGAAGAATATGAAATCTGCTCCAATCGCGTGGTCAGCACATTGTTCTATAATAACGTCCGCGATATTCCCCAATATACTTACGAAGATATTTGTATCAAACCCCATCAACTATTTAAAAATCCGTTTCTATCGTCCAGCGATATTCTTGTATTCTGCGATATGTACCGTGTAAATCTTTATATTTACCCCAATGAGAAGATTTTGAGCGAACAAAATCAACGGAACGAGTTTAAAGAATATATGGAAAAATATACAGAGCCTATCTTTAAAATAACCGAAACCTATTATGGCGATCAACAAGCCTTCCGTCAACACAAGCAATTGTGTCGTTATGTAGGGATCGATGTCTTCTGTAAGCCCTGCGAATATTCTATTTATAGTGAAAAGAAAAATATATACAATTATATTTGGATTAGTCGTTATATTTTAAACCAATTGTCTGGAGGTTCGGTGAAATGGTTGGATATGACTCTCGTCCCGAACGTAGAAGAAGACGTGACGCGCCAAGTAAAACAATTGGACGTGGTCTGTATGGATGAACTATTCGACGACTTTCATTTGTAATGCGTCTATATTGTGTTACCATTTTATAGTATAGTTTAAAATGGATGGACAAATGTTAAGTCATATTATGAATTCAAATATGCTAAACATGATGACGATGAAAGAAAATGTTTCTATTTATCATATTTTAATGACTTTATTCATTATGAATATAACCCCTTATGTTCCAACGATTAAACAAATTATGCTTAAATACATAGAACATAAAGTAAAGGAAACGGTACCTATTTTTATTCCGGAAAAGGAAATCACCGCCTCTATACAATTTATTCAAAAAGAAAATAGCGACGATATGATATTCAATGCGATCAACTATTATATTGTCAACCACAACGAATCAAAACATTTGAAATATTGTAATAACTTTTCGGTCATCAATGAGACAAAGTTTGTATTGGATCGCGATTACGAGTGTGTGGTCTCAAATGTGGCAGCAGACGAAAACGACAACAAATCGTATAAAATAAAATTTATGTCTTATACTAAAACGCTGAATGAAATGAAATCTTTTGTGGATAAACTTACCAAACAATATATGTACGAACAAAAAAATAAACTAGGCGTCCAAAAATATTTCTTTGACGAAAAGCACGTCACCTTACCGAAAGACCAAGAAGGTGTCATACAATTGGACAAAGCGCCTAAAAACATTACATTTCATATGACGCCCTTCAATACGAATAAATCGTTACAAAATATTTTTGGGATGCATTTGGCGTCTATCAAAGAACGCGTCGATATGTTTATCCATCACAAAGATTGGTATATCAAAAAGGGTATTCCGCATACGCTGGGTATATTGTTACACGGACCGCCTGGCACTGGAAAAACGTCTATCATAAAATCTATTGCGAAAGATACTAACCGTCATGTCATCAATATTAAATTGTATAAAGACACCACCCAAACCCAGCTACGTAACTTATTTTTTGATGAAAAACTGAATGTAATCGTAGACAATAAAACCGAACATTTTAATATATCGATGGACGAACGCATTTATGTCATCGAAGACATCGATTGTTTGACCGATATCATTTATAAGCGAGAAAATATAGTGACGGAAGAAAAAAATCCTTATGTGTTCGGGGAAGAATTGTCTCTGTCTTTTATTTTAAATTTATTAGATGGTATTTTAGAGACACCGGGGCGCATTTTGATTGTAACGACCAATCACATTGAGAAATTAGACAAGGCGTTCATACGACCAGGTCGTATTGATGTAAATTTGGAAGTAGGGTTTTGCACGCTGGAAATGATTATAGACATGTTCAACTTCTTTTACGAAGAATCGTGTGAGACTCTATTTCAAGACTTCGACTACAATGGAACCATAACGCCCGCCGAATTGAATAAATATATATTGAATCATTACAATAACAAACAACTGGCTTATTTGGAACTCAAAAATAATTATAGCGCCTAATATATATGCTTTCTTTTATACTCACGCTTACCCTCGTCCTAGTCCTATACCGATTTGCCTTTTCGAAAGGTCTTCCGACGTGTAATCATTTTGTCATGAATGTATATTTATATTTGGCTTTGTCTGTAAGTCTATGCGCAAGCTTTATCTATATATATGAACGTATGGCGTGGTCTCCACCTATTTACATAGCCATTATTTTATCGTTGGTCTCTATACTATTTTTATCGTTACGACCTTTATTTAGTACACACGGATTTTTGACGAATCATTTAGGGTGGCTGATATTTTTGGGGTCCGTGTCTCTTATGTTAATTCCTTTACTTGAAAAATTCAAAGATAAAGTAGAGCGAACCTTGATCACCACCTTTATTTTATTTTTATCGTTGACCTTATTAGCCAATATAATACCCAAATTTTTGAAACAAACCTATGAAAAAGTAATGGCTGGATTAGTGCTAGGTTTATTGTCTATTATTATTACAGAATTATATTTTATCTTTACAAATCGGTATACTGATTATTTAAAAAATAGTATAGACTATGTAGTGCTTTTATTGTTTTCTGTTTTTTTGTTGTACGATACAAGCCGTTTATATCATTACGCGTCTGTATGCGTAAAATACCCACATTATCCGTTATTCTCGATGACTTTATTTTTAGATTTACTGAATATATTTTCAAGATTGTTAAGTACCGAGTAATTTTTAAATATTATAAGAATATAATGTACACCGCGGTTCTAGTAGAACCACGCAAACACAAGGCATTAGATATAGTGTTATCTAATTTTAATCGTAATTTAAATGAACATTGGACGTTTTTAATATACCATAGCGCTTTAAATGAATCCTTTATGATTGACCTACTACAAAAACATAAAATGTATTCTCGGTGTAAACGCGTAATATTAGAGAAAAATAATTTATCTATAAACGAGTACAATGAGTTGTTGTATTCGGAGAAATTTTATGAACCCATAGAGACAGATATGTTTTTAATATTTCAAACGGACGCTTTGATATCCAATACATATAAAGAGTATGTGTATAAGTTTTTACATTACGATTATGTTGGAGCACCATGGAAAGCTACGAATCAAGTAGGTAACGGGGGTCTTTCACTTAGAAAAAAGTCAAAAATGCTTGAACTATTAAAAAAGGGGGGTTATAAGAAAGCGAACGGAGAATATTATTATGAAGATAAATTTTTTACAAATACTATCCCAAATAACATCGTCTTTGAATTAAATTTACCTAACGTAGAAGAAGCGAAACAATTTAGTGTGGAAACCTTATTTTCAGACAAATCGTTTGGGCTACATAAACCATGGGATTATTTGACCACGAAAGAATTAGACGCCTTGAGTCTACATTTTCCGGAATTGAAAGAGTTAATCGCCTTACATAGGAGTTTATAAATATATGAAAACATATTTATAAATGATAATAAACGTTTAGTTGCTGTATGCGAGACCACCCATACCAGACATAATTCTTAGTACGTTGTAATTGCGAGCATACACGCGGACCTTTGCCGTGTTGGTGCCTTCCACCGTGGCGTTCGAGAGTACCAATTGGAGGGTGGCGTTGTCAATGCGACTGAAGTTGCAAGTGCCCGAGGGTTGGTGCTCTTCCGGACGAAGGGCGAACGAATAAACATTGATACCGGTGTCGGGGTAGCGGGTGTGGTGCTGGAACGGCTGGACTTGGTCGAAGTAAGTGCCTTCGCGCTCCGAGAAGCGGTCTTGACCATTAAGCTGGAGCTTGGCAGTAACCACCGGGTTTTCGCCCCAGCAGTGCATGTTGAGGGACGTCTCGGCAAGAACGAAGGTGCCGGCATCCGATACACCCGAACCGGTGACCGTTCCGCCGCCAAGAGCCCAGTCTGCGGTGGCATCGTTGCCGAGCGACCACGCCGCGTCGCTGGTCTGGGGCGCCTCCGCCTGTTGGAGCAAGCCGCCGCTGATGAACGCATCGTTTCCTTCCAACGCGGCGTCCGAACCAAATGCCTTGATGGAGTTGGGTAGAGCGTCAATGGCATCGGTGTAATTGAATGGCTGAGCACCAAGAGCCTTGAACAAAGTAGTGTCGCCTTGGGTGCCGGCGCAATAATCTACGTTGCAATCCGGTTGTACTACCCAGATGAGTTCCTTACACGGGTGGTTAAAGTTAAGGCGGATCTTATTGGACGAAGAACCGACCGACTCCGAACCAGTGAATTGGAGCTGTTCGATGAGGTATTCCGACGGGTTTTGCGCCATACGGCGGCGTTCGTCCGTGTCAAGGTAAATGTAGTCTACGTAAAGAGACGCCGATACCAGCGATTGGGCGTACGCGGCGGTGACTTTTACATCTGCCGAAGAAGAAGGCGATAGCGAGCTTACCGCCCACAAGCATTCGTCGATCGCGCGCAAATCGAGGTTAATTTTGACTTCGTGGTATTGTAGGGCAATAAGGGGGAGAGCAAGACCGGGGTTGCAGCAGAACCAGAATTGAAGAGGAATGTAAAGGGTGGTTTCTGGCAGAGCATTACGGGGAGCGCACACTTGTCTCGGGGCGCTGGAGTCGCAAGGACCATCCACGTCGGCGAACGAGGGGTCAGTCATAAAGGTTAACTGGGTGGTTTGACCGACCATCTTGTTGTAACCGGCTTCTTGGTTCTTGTCAAGGGTCAATTGGCACCAAATCTGCATCCAGTCGCCGTAGTGCTTGTCGATGCGCTGACCACCAATTTCTACTTCTACTTGCTCAATCAATTGGTGTCCGGGGTAATCTAACCAACGGGCATACACGGGACCAGTGGAGAGATTTTGATTGATTTCTGGAAGAGTGACCTGTAAGTAAGTGCGGTAAGCAAGATCGCCGTTTCTGGAAATCGTGCAGTTTACGCGACGACCGAAATCGGCTTGACCATTGAAGGTCTGCTCAATCGACTCCATGGCGAAATTACTATGTCTACGGTAAGTGACTTTCCAGAAGGTGATTTGAGGGTTGCCCGTAAGATATACATCTTGCGCGCCATAAGCTACTAATTGCATAAGTCCACCACCCATTCTATAATCTAACAAAAGAAAAAAAAATAAGAAATCTATTTAATTAAATTTTGCCGGAGAAATATTTTTAAAAAGAGCGGACTATGAAAATTGTAGACTTTATGTTTATTTTTTTTGAATACGTAGCAGTTTTTATTTTTTTTATGAACTCTCCAACCACGCATAATAGCGTTTAAAATAAATTTCTTTTTTAAATAATCCATACTATAGGATTATATTGTTATTATATAATATAAACTATTTAAATGATTAAAGAACACTATATAATAGAATGATGAAAGAACTCACCATAGATAATTTATATACAAATTATCTAAATGACATAAACCAAGCCGAATATAAAATATTAAACAGTTGCGAAAAGGACGAACAAAAATTAAATTACTTAAAGAAAAAGAAAAAGGATTATTTGTTAAACAATTCGAATGATTTATTTAATTATTTTGAATGTAAGCAGAAAATAGAGATAAATCAAAACCCTAAAAAGATGATCCAGCGGTTTTTCAATCAACACGAAGACGATAGTATAAATATTCTAAATAAAAGTATCCAAAATTATATTAAAAAAAATAATTTTAGTAGTATGAATATAAGTGATTTTATGTACGACAATACGATTTGTAGCAAATGTTCCAAAGGAGAAATGATTAAAATTGTTTCAGAAGGCATTTTACTGTGTAATAATTGTTTTAACAACGAAACATTTTTCGTAGAAAACGATAAACCTTCTTACAAAGAACCTCCTAAAGAAATATCCTTTTACGCGTATAAAAGGATCAATCATTTCAGAGAAATTTTGTCTCAATTTCAAGCCAAAGAGACCACCGATATACACGGAGATATCATCGCTCAAATAGAAATGCAAGTCAAAAAGGAGCGCGTAGAATTAAGCGAATTGACCAATAAAAAAACCAAAGAAATATTAAAGAAGTTAGGGTATAATAAATATTATGAACATATTCCTTTTATAAAAGACCGATTGGGTATAAAGCCGCCCGTGATGAGTCCTAAACTAGAAGAAACGTTGTGTAATTTATTTATGGATATTCAAATCCCTTATTCTAAATATTGTCCTAATGATAGAGTTAATTTTTTAAATTATTATTATACCCTTTATAAATTATGTGAACTATTGGGTGAAACCAGTTATCTCATACATTTCCCCATGTTAAAAGAACAAAAAAAAGTCGAACAAGACGAAATATGGAAACATATATGTCGCGACCTAGATTGGGAATTCATTTCGACTTTATAGACCGCCTGGGAATCCGACCAGATTCGCACCAATACCGAAGCCGGCGCCGGTGCGGGCGTTTAGTCCCATGGTGGGCAAGTAGGTGTCCAATACACTAAACGTGGCAGCAGCCACCAAAGCAATCAAGACGATCTCGTCCAATTTTAAACTTTGTTTTGGTATGGCGTACGCGGCAATAGAGACCATCAAGCCTTCCACTAAATATTTAATCACGCGCTTTAACAATTCTCTAAAGTTCAGCATTATATATTTAATAAATATAATATATAAAGGAATTATTTATCCTATACTAATGAACGTAGATTTGTTAGACGAAGACCGAGCTATCGCAGAACAAAAGTATGTATGTTTGTCGTTTGTGTCGCCTGAAAACCTGATCAAGCAAAAGGAATTGTTTTATTTTGAACAATTTGTTCAGCAATACGACCTGGCTCAATCTATGCATAAATTCAACGAATTCCTTAATTTTGTCTCTTACAAATATAATATTTCCAGTGAAGAATTGATGACGGAATACGCGTCTTTTGTGGATACGTTTAAAGACAAGCTAAAGGTAGACGTAAGCGACGATTACAAAAATTTTGTAGACAAACACGAAGAGGTATTAGAGAAACAATTTTCGAAAGAGAATGAGTTTCAAACGAGCGTAAGGGGGTTGAAAGTGCGCGGTGTGTTTCCAAGCCAAGAAGAAGCTGAAATTCGGAGCAAACTATTAAGAGAAACCGACCCCAATCACGACGTCTACGTGGGACCGGTGGGCATTTGGCTTCCTTATCATCCAGAAGCCTACAAAACAGGCAACGTACAATATCTAGAAAAGGAATTGAACGAGCTCATGCACGAGAAAAAGAAAAACGAAGACAAGGCGAAGTTAAGTTTCGAGACAAGAGTGAAAGAATCTAAAATTAAGGCGATCGAAGAAAATATGAAAAAGGCAAACGATACCAATAACAAATTAACCCAAAGCATCAACGACAAAGGCGAACTGGTGCGCATCCATAATACAAACGACCAAGACGCTGTATTGGGTGTAAATGCTACGCTAGAAGATATTCGTAAAGAATTATTTTAAGCGTCTAGTGTATGAGTGACCTTGTGACTATTTCTAAAACAAAATACATCGAAGAAATTGCGTCTTTACTATTAACCAATCCAAAAGATAATATAGCGTTAGAATATCCAGACGGGAATCCGGAATTTATTGCGTTGGCAAACTTACGAGAATATAAAAACCGAGAAGGCGTAAAGATTTATGACGACGTGTATTATCGTACTAGAAACGGAAGAAGTAGTGGTAATAATATATCGTTTGAAACCTACGATTATAAAACGAGACAAATACGGCGAAAAGCAGAAGTATTACAATATAAACAACACACTTTAACCGCCGCAGAAGAATATAAAAAACGAATCGGGGCAAAAGGTACATTTAGCCAAGCTAAATTAAAAATGCTTCGGGACGCCGCGTCGATCGAAGCCTGTAAAACATTGAAAGGTAGTTGTAGCGACATTGCCTACGATCTAAATGTCCCCTTTGAAAACGAATTATAATTATTCTCTTAAATTAGGAAACATACATACTTCTAAAGAAGGAAATATTTCCCCGCTCATACATTTGTCTCCTTCGTATAATTCCGTACAACTCCTCATTCCTCTATCATATCCGATATAACAATAACCATCGTCTTTCGATATTTGGTTACTGTTTATTTTATTCACCAACGTATTTACTCCACCTTTTTCCTTTTTACTTTTCAATTCCGTTTCCTTTTCTTTGGTGTCTCGTTTTTCTTTTTCTTCTTTCATACTTTTTTTCAGTTGTCTCAGTTCGTGGTTTACATTGGGGAGCGGATGCATAAGGTCTCTATAAAGTTGTATGATGGTGTCTTTAAAATAAAAAACAGAAAAGAGGATACCTAAACACAAGATAAATATAAACAGATAGAACATACCCGACGACATCTGGTTCGTGTTGTTTCCGTTGTTCATGTTGTTCGTGTTGTTCATGTTGTTCGTGTTGTTCGTGTTGTTCATGTTGTTCGTGTTGTTCATGTTGTTCGTGTTGTTCGTGTTGTTCATGTTGTTCGTGTTGTTCATGTTGTTAAAATCATTATTGGTATACTCCATGTTTCTAAGGACATTTTTATTTACATTTTCCGAAAAATTCTGTCCTTCTCCATACATTTCGCTATATTTTTCACTTAACGACATATATTTTAAATAGATTTAAATAATATATATTAGACAATATAATGTTACAAAATGATTTGTTACAATATTACGGCAAATACATGTATTTAAAAATATACGTAGACGACCTACATTTAAAAGAGACCTACCTAGAAGCCGTTCGCCAACATCATGTCAAAATGACGCGCGACCTTCGTCACGCCGACGCAGGGTTTGATTTATTTGCCCCAAGCGAACAAGAGACGGAGGTGTCCATTCATACCATCGATTTCAAAGTGGTTTGTAGCGCTCAAATCGTATGTACATCTCTGACATATAATACGGGGTTTTATTTATATCCGCGATCCAGTATTTCTAGAACTCATTTAAGGTTAGCCAATCAAGTGGGTATTATTGACGCGGGGTATAGAGGGCATTTAATTGGCGTCTTTGATGTTCTTTATTCAGCCCCTATCAAATCCCGCGACCGATACGTACAAATTGTCTCGCCCTACATGTGCCCCATCGTGGTAGAAGTCGTCTCAAGTTTAGAAGAGTTGGGGTGTGAAACCGTCCGTGGACTAGGTGGATTCGGGTCAACAGGCGTATAGCGCGTCAAATAATTTTTGTTTTGGTGTTTTGGTTTCTTCTACCCATACTTCCTTTTTTTTTATTTCGTTAAAAATAATTTGTGTATTGTCGTGTAAATGTTTGAATAATCCAACATTTTCTATTAATTTAATATGCACATTTACATCCGTTGTAATTAATTGAACCACTACATACAATACGCCTTTGTAGGTTTTATTATTTGCCAAGGTGTATTTTATTTTAAATAAATCAAACAAAGAATCGATGGATTGTTGGACTAACTCTTTGGCGTTTTTGGCGTTATGTCGCAAAATCTCCCATATGATCCAAATGATATTTCGGTTTTTTTTATCGTCTTTGAACTCGTCCGTCCGAGCTTGTATGTAAATATTTTTTTTCTTTTTGGTTAAATATATATCATATTCAATCAACCAATCTAGCCAATACGTTATACTGGTTTTGTCTTTCGTATGTTCAAGATGATATACGAATTCATTTAGGGGTATATAAAATTCTTTCGGATCTTGTTCTTTGAAAAATGGCTTTATATAATCTACATGATCTGCTTTTAAATGGTCGTACATTTTGTCTAAATGAAATGTAAAGGGTAAAGAAGTCAGAGTATGTTCGTTTTTTGTCTCGCAAAAAATAATAGTAATGGTAAAGAAAATTGCCCGTAGTTCATCGTTATTTTTAATGTCTGTGTTCGCTTGAATTTTCTTATATTCTTCTAATTTCTTTGAGACATAGATGGGTATTTTTATATTATACATATGGATATATTTACAATAAAACATAATGTAGATTTTCCATAAATCGGATATATATCCGCTACACAACATCTCTGCCGTCCAATGCAATGCGTCGTCGCGCTTTTTATAATACAAGGCCTCCGTCAGTTCCTGTAGAACATTTTGTTTTTTATGATTTGAAAAAGATAGACGGGTAAAGGATTTGCGATTGTCTACAATATTACATTTCTCCATTCTTATATTGCCTTCAAAAAAAAATAAAATAATATAACAAATGATGAAAGTATTAATACTATTGATTTTAGTGTATTTATATTTTATGTTTTCTAGACAAGAAGGATTTACACTATTAGAAGAAAGTTCTTTTATAAAAATTGACCACGACATCTTAGACGGGTTTTATGCGAAGATATACGACGATTTATACGATACGTTACCTATTCATACGAAAGAATGCGAGCAAATCATTCCTTATCTAAGACCGCATAGTAAAGTCTTGTGTATAGATTTTCGTACGGGTCATATCGTCCAACTCTTGTCAAATAGTGCCCAAGTAACTGGTCTAGAGACCTCGTCCGATATGGTACAATATGCGAAACAATTATACCCCGAATTATCTTTTCAATACGGTAAATATAACCCTTATATTACTAAATTAAACACGCATATTATTTGCCCGTTGTTCAGTATCCATGTGAAAGAAGACCTAGGCGACTTTTTAAGCGTTTGTTATAGTTGGTTGATCCACAAGGGTTTGTTATTTATAACCTACCTCCCAAATATAGACGATATAAGCAGTATCGTACAGACTAAGCCACGAGACAAATTTATATATCATTACAATTTCTCCTTAACTATAGAAAAAAATCCGGGGCATTCCCTTGTCACCGAACATATTTATAGTAAACATATACTCAAGCGTAAACACCTATGGAATTATCGAGCCCTTACGTTGGATACGTTAATCTATGAAGCCGGTTTAAAAGGATTGAAATTTGTAAAAGATGCCGACTTGGGGTCGTTTCATATGGCTATATTTACAAAAGCAACTTAGCGGCTATATTTGCCGATACTTACGAAGGAATCGAGAATATAAATGATAAATAATCCTAAAAAGCAATACAAAACAATTTCTTCGTTTTTTTGGTTTGTTTTAATTTCCTTTTGTTGTTCCAGTAATTCTAAAATGTAATTTACTTTATTCAACATCGGGTTCTCAATGACCTCTTCGCTTGGGCGGAACACATACGGGGTGGATTCCTTTTGATAAAATTGGGCTAATTCATTCGCGTTATCTTCTTGTATATTAGAATGTAAGTTGGCAATATCGATTTCACTCGGTACGTCTTTTGATTTTTCAAGCGTTGGTTTTAATAACTGAGTTAAATTGTCTTTACTGATTTTTGGTTTATCAAAACTTAATACTTCGTCGTTTTTTATTAAAGCTGCGTTAAAAGCAAAAGCCATACTTAAATAAAGAGTATATTTTTTTACTATAAATATATATAATATGGCGAAATATAAATTTAGTTTCTTGGATTATTATCATTCTGTAAATAATAATAAAATATTCGCCGGTCTAATCATTCTGATTATGAATATATGTACTAGATACGCCACGCTGGAATTAAGTAATTCGCAAGAATATTATGTGAAATATATTTTCGGTAAACAATTGCTTTTATTTGCAGTCATATGGATGGGGACAAGAGACATAGGTATTTCTATTTTAATGACCATATTATTTTTACTCTTGGCGGACTATCTACTGAATGAACAAAGTAAATATTGTATTATACCCAATCGGTGTAAAGTATCCGACCTATCCGGAAATATAACTCAAAAAGAGGTGAATGATTCTATTGAAATACTTAAACGAGCACACGCCCAAAAAAAACACAAAGAAAATAATATAGAACACACCTTATTTAAAGAGAATTTTATTTAATTTCTATCTTTTATATATGCTTAAATATATTTCTGTTGTCATTAAACCCGTTCTCACTACATATGATTTTAACCAGAAAAAAAATGAAGAAAAACTTAAAACACTATTTCAGAATCCAGTCATAGACGAAAAATCAAAAAACATATTGTACAATTATCCTACCGCGGGTTATATGATTTACCCTATCAAGACTGAAGACCCAATAATCATAGATTACGATTATGGACGCGAAAATTTAATCCGTGATAAAATACGTGATAAAATAAATGAAGCAGGCAATACAATATCAAAGGAACTTGTATTTTATGTGCCTTTGTACAATGACACGGACCTAGAATATAGACATAAATATAAAAAAAAACTGAAACCGGTGAAATACCTAGACGTGTTTGATAGCGCCTTTAAACAATTTGTCTCTGAAATTCCTAGTGTGAATAGTGTAACTATAAAGCCGACACTAGACATACCCCTAAAAGAATATTTTTCGTATTTAAAAAGCAAGTACCCTGAAAAGTCTATACAATTTTTTGAATATTTATTTTACTTTGACCGAGAAAAATCTTTTATCAAAAATTTAGTCCTTCGTTCGGCGTTTGATAAGGTTCTCATATTATACAAACCCACTTATTTAGAGAAAGGTGAAGGCGAAATTAACCCAGAGTATTATTATGAACTAATGAATACAACCATCGATCCAACTAAGGTATCCGTTATTTTGGATACAAATGACGATAATGTCGGCGAAGACTATGTAAATAGTCGTTATAAAACGCAGGGTCGCTATAAATGTATAGGAAAATTTAAAAAAATAGGAGGCTTAAAATATATATTCACAGTCCACTTAAACCAAATTTTATTCCCGAATTCAACCCACATGGATGTATTGAAATTCAGATGTATTGTAAAAAAATCTTTGTTCGGATTTACATATAAAATAGACGAGCAAAATCTAGCAAAGGAAATTATTGGCACCATGGGTAAAGTCGAATCCTTCGATGTAGACGATTATAATTTATTCAGATATAAGAATATAGATAAGAGCGACATGACAAAGAATTATGAATTATTTTTGCCTAAAGAATATCCTATAGATAAATCTAAGTTTAAGAAATTTTTAAAAAAGGACATTCAGGCGCTTGACTTTTTAACGTATTTGAAATCTCCTAGTGAATTAAAAAAATACGAAGACTTTGTGAAAACACAATACGAAGAATATAAACAGGGACTATTGAGAGGTCCTTATTCTGCCGATTTATATTCTAAACTGGAAGCCTATTACGACAGTGCGCAGGGCGCGTATAGTAAAATGTTCGTGGGGTTTAAAGATACGATAGAAATGCTATTCGAAACCAATACGCCATTTCATTTTAAGCCCCGCCAATCTTCTACGGATACCATCACCCAATATAAAATAAAATTAGACTCATTCCGCGTAGAGTCTAGTAAAGACCCATGTATCTATAAAAAAGATATATGCGATGCCATCGACGCGTTTCAACCAGACCATATTGTGAAGGTAGAATTATTTTTAAAAAAAAAGGATTTTACAGCTCTGACAAAATGTAATGAAATAAAGTTTAAAATAAAAAAACTGAGTAGAAAAATTATCAAAGGCGGGAAAAAATTGAAAAAAAAAATGATTAGGAATACTAAGAAATGCATCTCTATTTCCTACCCAAAAAAATGTTAATCTATGGCAGATTATTCAAGCGCGGGTTTAAACAAAACAAAATAATGAAACAAACGTTTGTCCTCTTGAACGAAGACGCTACCGGAGAAATATTATATTATTTAAAATATAACCATATTACTGACACCACGATGAATGCGTATTTATATGTATTCATCTATGAATTATTGTATTTATCTATATGGCTTCATATTTCCCCTAAAGAAGAAAGAAAAAAAATATTAGACAAAAGCTTCATTCATATCGTGCTGTATCTTTTCATTAAAGTAAATTCTGAACTTTTATTAAAGAACCATAGTGAATAGCAAATTGATACAGTTTACGCATCTGAAACAAGGTCAGTTTATTGTGTTGGTCTATAAAGAGCTTTACGTCGAGATGAATCGACAACCAATAAAAGTAAATGATTACAAAATCATATTTAAATATATACTCTAATTCTCGTATGAAATAGTAATTGTAATTCACTATAATAGAGTTCAGTTCTTTTTTTTCGCGGGACACAATGGGTAAGAAAGAGAATATATAATTTTGTATGTCTTCTGGTAACATACAATATTATATGATTTTTTTTTAAGATTTATTGCTAATCATATTTAATATAGAAGAGACCGCCTCTTCCAATTGTTTATAACTGGTGGTCGCTTCACTCAATAAACTTTCAAATTCGTCCTTTTTTTTCTGATTTTCATTCAAGCCAGATTCTTCTTGGGCGATTTTTTTGGAGATTTCTTTATGTTGTTCTTTCAACGTATGAATCATTTCTGTTTTTTTTTCGATCACACGAGAAATCTCGTTGATGGTTATTTTCATATTTTGAAGTTTTTGTTGTAATTGTATATAATTTCCCTCCATTAAATTAAGGTCCAATTAAAAATTATACTGCTAAACGAATCGTATTCTTATCGCTTTTGCGCTTGCGCCGGTTCATAGACGGTGCCGATGCATTGCTTAAATTATCTATCTCTTCCACACTAATCACGCTTTCGTTTGGTTCGTCTAAATCGATTTTTTTGTTTAATTGGCTCAATAAAGTGTTGATATTATCCGGTCCTTTCATCTCTTCACGGAGGTTGGACGGACCGGATTCCTGGCTATGACTCATTCCGAAATCATTCATAAAATTGCTCAATCCAGGGCTGGTTTTTTCCATAGAACTGACCGCTGCCTTCGTAAAATGGTTCATCAAATCCGGATTTTGTCTCATAATGTCGTCCATGCCAGGCATAGCGGATTTAAACATCGTATTGGTCATATGAATCATCATACCAGAGCCAGCCAATTGAAATAACAATTTAAGCTCGGGCGCCATTTTGGCTTTTGACTTATATTTTTCGTGGAGTTCAGAAAAAATATCGTCGTAATCCTCTAAATTCTCGGTGACTTGCTCCGACCATCCGTCGAGTTTTATATCAAAGGGGTCTACTTTATTATTTAAAAATTCAAACCCGGTAATAAGCGTGGTCAATACTTTGCCTTGAAATTTAATGCTGTTGGTGCGTTCTTTTTCAGATATAATGTTTTCATATTCGCCTTTCATTTCGTCTAAAGAAGAGTCCATGCTGTATCGTTTGGATAGAGTGACGCCTTTGGATTCCAATTGTTCCAATTTGCGTAAATAATTAAACTTTTCCTTTAGTGTATCTTCTTTGGTTTTATGTTCCACGCCACGGATCTCCTTTTCGATATTTATTTCTTCTATTTTTTTGAAGGTAGGCTCCATATGAGCGGTTTTTTTACCAATCGTCACCTCTTCTAGATCGTTTAGTTCGCTTAATTCTTTATCTAGAGAAATGTCGTGCGATTTTAAAGAACTCTTTTTTTTATCGTTCATAAGTAATTCCACACCGCCACCAAAATCTACATCGGGTCGCTTGTCTTCCACGTCTAAATCTATGATTTCTTCCATTATAGTATCTTATATGTTTTTACTTTATATTTAATCGCACTCTTTTCTTAAAACATCCTTTAATTGTAAAAAACAATCGGCTAAATCGTCTTTCTTTTTATGTTTATGAAAAAAGGGCGTCCAGCTAGCGTATTCATCACCTAGGATTTGTTCGCTAATTTTTATGCTCCATTTTTTTCTTTCTGCATAGGTGGTTTTTAAGGGCACGTCATACCCTTTTAATTTATGACAAGCACTCCAAGGACGAATATCAGCACAACCCTGTAAAATAAAAAACATAGTAATCATCCCTTGTAAGGTTTTCATCCGAATGGCATTTTGTCCTATTTGATTTTCTATGACCACCACGTCGACCGAATAACTTGAAAATAGGGAAAAAAACTTTTCGGACATAGTTCTTCCTATATCTATTAAATTGGCTTTTGAAGCCGACGTGGAGACGTCGCATAGTTCCACAATGTCCCATTCTACTATAGTATTTGTATCACGTTCATATAAAATATAAGCACAATTACGTATGCCCACGTCTATACTAAGATATAGCATATACTATACTCATTCTATAAATTGCCGTTTTCGTAACGAGTTCAATTTCTCGCGACTTAAATAGACCTCTTTCATATCAGAAAAAGAATAACCGAATGGTCTGCTATCGTCCATAATTCCATTAAACTTATAGGGACCCTTTTGATTATAAATTGGATTGACTTTTTTCGTTTCGTCTAAGTTTCGTTTCCGAATAAGGTCGCCATGTTTGATTAAAAACTCCCTATAACTTTGATTGTCGTGTATACCATATTCGTTTTTTATGTTTTCATTTTTAATAGAACTTTGCGTATAATCTGTAAATTGTCTCCCGTCTTTTATAAAACTCATTAGTATAAGAAAATATTTAATTAATCCACCGAAGGAAGCGTTTCTTCAAAGGCTAAATCTACCACCAACGTCGATTTGTTGGTTACTAATCCGATTAATTCGTTTTTTTTCATTTTAGGGTTTGTCTTTATACCTTTCGTACTCAGGACATCCCTCAACGATTTTACGCTCAATTTATTGTAATCTTCGTCGAGCTCACGGACTTCGAGTTCACGGACTTCGTCGAGTTCGTCGGGCTCACGGGCTTCGTCGGGCTCACGGGCTTCGTCGACTTCGTCCTCGCTCTCTTCGCTATAGTCGCTTTCGGATAAATCGTCGGTCAATTCGATGTGTTTAATGTCACTGTCGGTAACCGGGCGTGCGTTCTTTAGCAACTCGTATAACAGTTTGGCTTGCTCCATTTGTGCCGCTTCAATATTTTCGTATTTACGCTTAAAGTAATAGCATATCAAGGTGACGAGTAACAAATTTATAATTAGTCCAGTAAAGAACCCGCTAATATCTAATAATCCCATATACATTACTATATATATTATTCTTTAATTGTTTTAAACGAAATCAAAGAAGAAATAAATGTTCTGGGTATTTCAAATCCTTTAAAACTTGTTTTCCGCCATGAACGTATGATATGCCCTTCTTTATTTTATAGGTATACTCGATACTCTCCTTGTGCTCTACCACATTCATTTTAATATTTTTTATATCCTTGTCCAACGCGTCAAAAATCTCGCATAGTTTTATGTAATGGGTCGTCAATATGAATTCTACATTTTTATATTGAGACAAACCCTTCAAGTAAATTTCTGCGCATAAAACGGCATCGTTCGGATTCGTTCCAGAATATAGTTCGTCGAATATACAAAAATGTCTATAGGTTTTATGTTCGTCGATGATAGATAAAATATCTTTGCATCGCCTTGCTTCTGCTTGGAACAAACTATCGCGACCGGATGTATCGGGTATATTTAAATACGAATGAAAATGATCGTATATATGAATATTTGCCTTTTTATAACAGCCCATACCAAGCTGTTGAGACATAATTAAATTCAATAAAACCGATTTGATTAAGGTTGTTTTTCCAGACGCATTGGGACCGGTGATCATAATATTTTTATCTAGAATGATATTGTTTTTGACCGGTTTGTCGTATATATTGGCTAAATAAAAAGACGATTTCATATACGTTTTTTCTTTTCCAAATTGACAACTATTCCACTTTTTCTTGGCATGTAAGGTTTTAAAGGTAATCATATCTTTTACATAGGCGTTCAAGTGTTTGGCGTAATGAAAGGCGTCGTGATAGGTCGTATCATAAAATAAACTATAATATAAAGACATAATATACCCGATTTGACTTAAACGACTTAAGGTATTTTTATACGGAAAAATAAACGATATTTTTTTTAACATCTGTTCCAGAACGGCTTTTTGGGCGTTGTTTTGGTTTAAAAAAGCGATGTACGACGGATAAGGCGTCAAGAGCGCGTTCAATTGGTCGATTTGTTGAATGGATTGCTTGCAAGTTTCTTTGGCACAATCCATAAACGCGGATATAGTATGTATATTCTTATAAAATTGTATACACGAGAGGATATTTTGATAAATTTGAAATATATAAAAGACAATCGAGGCAATGAGAGTCGCTTTTTGCTGATAGGTCATGTATTCGTTTTCATAAAAAAACTTATATACATTCGTCCGTTTCATCATTTCTTGTAATAATTCCGTATATTCTTGACCTGAAATCGTAATGTTTTTTAATCTTAAAATAAAAAAAGGGACGATAAAAATAAAGATAGGCGTACAAAGGGAAAAGAGGGGCGCCGTGATATTATATATACTTAGTGTTTGCATAAAAAACGACGAATAATTTAAAGGGTCTAATAGAGCCACGTTGAGATATTGATATTTTTCCTTAAAATTTGTCTCGGTGCTAAAGGGTTCGTATACGGTGCGCCACGCACACTGGTCGTAGGGGATTACGTTCATTTTCTGTACGATACATTGGGTATCGCGTAAAAACGTCTCCTGCGTAGTATACGAACCACACCATTGCGTTAACAATTCGGAATCCCCTAGTATGTTTTTATAACAATGTACTAGGTCTAGATCGGTTTGGATTGTCTCCGTTATGTCTCTATGTTCGATACATTCTATGGGCAATTTAAAACACATAGTATATATCTTTTTTTTTATAACAAACATATTACGAATATAAACAATAAACCCATAGTATAGAAATGTATTACACCTATGATCACATAGATTCTTTATCTACGACCTTTATACTTCCAGAGACAACCCAAAGCCTCTTACAGGAGATAAAGACCTTATTGCTCATCTATACACATGAAACCTTGAAAATAACCGTCGTAAACAAGCCGGTCGATTATTGTGGTTCCATATGTAAATTATTGAATAAATTAAGCGAAAAAAATTACGAGAAACTAAAAACCGAAATGTTTCTTTTGATTGACAATGTAGAAGGCGAACAAGATATAGATATTATTACAAACCGAATTTTTAACATCGCCAGTAATAATATGAATTTATCCAAATTATTTTCTAAATTATACTACGAACTCATCGTAAAAAATCATTCTTTTTACGATGTTTTCCAGTTACATTTTACGAAACACACAAAAACCCTTTCTGAAATAAAATACGCCAACCCCAACGAAAATTACGACGACTATTGTGATTATGTAAAAAGCATAGACCGATTAAAGTGTGGGCTCTTCTTTTTTAGTAACTTGATGAAATATAAGATAAATACCATCGACCATATGGTGGATCTTTGTTTAGAATTATTGAATACATTGATGCAAGAAATGAAGCATACAGACAATATGGAGTATAAAGAAGAATTGCTACAAAGTATATTTATTATTATTAGAGAAACCCATGAAGAATTATATTTTCATTCTAAATTTGAGACCATTTATACCACCATTGTCTCGTTACAAACGCACGAAAACGCAAACGCAAAGTTGAAGTTTAAATGTTTGGACCTTATAGATTATGTAAAACATTAAACCCGATAATAGTTTAACACCTGATAACCGTTTCTCATATTCCACGACGAAGACGTTTCATTGGTTTTAAATACTTTATTTGTATTTAAAAAGGCTTCGTTTTTCCAATTAAGACGAACCAACGATGGTTCTTCCGCACCATCGTATATATATTCTTTTTCGTGGATGGTCAACAGACAACAAAAATGATTTTTAGTAATGTCTCTTAATAATATAGAATCTAGGCTATACGTAAAGGTGTTTTGAATAGATATGGTTTTATTATCTATGGTATTGGATTCCTTGTCGCTTAATTCTACCCACAATAGATCGTGTTCATAGATTTGTTTAGGTTCCTTGAAAAAGCGATGTCCTTCTATAAACTTATAAGCCCGTTTGTGTTCGGACAAATAATTCAACAAGGACATTTGATAATCGTAAGGATTCCCGTATTCGAGTTTATTCGTAATATGCGCCTCTTTCTTGTATTCTTTAGGGATATTTTCATATATTTTCTGAATAATGTCGTTTGTATTCATTATTTTGGCGAGCGGATTTCCTTGTAAGGTAGCTTCGATCGCCATGTTGTATAAAAACAAAGGGGCTTTTAGTTTAGTTAAAAACGGTTTTAATCCGCGCACCTTTCCGGTGATCATATATTGTCTAAAAAATTTATTGAATTTGCGACCTTTATCGCTTATATAATTTATCATAAATCCTGTATTGAACCAACAATTATACAACGATTGCTTAGGGACAATTAAACGATCTATATTGACCTTGTGGTGTTTAGATAAATTGTCTAAAAATAAGGCTTGAGCCTCTTTATGCCAATAACTGACACACTGTCCGCCTTGGGTTTGTATACGAGGGTTTAAGTAATATTTTAAGATAGAATCATTTAGAGTATAGGACTTCAGGTCAATATTCATACAATTTGTAATCGCCGTAAATATATCGTATTTACGGCTGTATCTAGACTGAATTAAATAGCGATTGATTTCCGGTGAATACGAAGAGGGCTCTAATTCCTTTTTAGGTATTTTAAAACTTTTCGGTGTATGAGTCCGCTTCACTAACGACCGCCTCACTAACTTGCATGTTTTCGTATTCATTTTATACCGACTAGACAATTTACAATGTCCGCTTTTAGTAAACGTACATCCTTTATAACATTTGTTTCTGGGTAAATGGATACACTTGGATTTACATTTCGTATTCGGTTTCATTTATATATATATACATATTATAATTATGCCTATAGAAGAAGATGTACACGTAAAATCCATCCTATTTAAAGAACACGAATATGTTACAAATATTCATAGTATTGAAGAAAAAAATTACGAGTCCTATTTGTATAAGACAACGGTTCACTTCAACGAATTGTCCTATCCGGTCTGTATAGCCATTGGAGATTTAAAAAAGGTGAACGAAGAGTTAGATTATAAGTATGTATATGCTGTGAAATATAGTAAGGTAGTAGGTAAATTGGGGATGTATGAGTTTATAAAGGGTTCGGATACGTCTACTTACGACGAAGGACAACTTCTATTATTCGACAATTACGCGGATCGTATGAAGCTCGACGAGTTGGTACAAACCAAGGAAGAGTATATCACTACTTCTAACAAGACTAAAAATATTTTGATAGAGGGTATTTTAAGCGGAAAATACGAGACGTTGAAATTACAAGTAAAAGGTCATACATTAAATACGCTGAACTTTTACAATGATTTACATACAAAAGGCGAAAATATAAAAGACATAGAATTTATAAATTCCGGCGTTTTAAATCAATCTTTAATTGAAAGCTATAAAGAAAATTATGCAAGCATGTCCTATAACGACGTCTTGCGAATGATACTCGGCGATGATTTCCCTTTATTGGAAGCGTTGGATGAATTTGAACGAAGTAAATCAAACAAGATATCGCCCAATGAGGAATTCAAAGAGGAAGACGATGAACCAGAAGAAGTCAATTTAAACATAGTCGATGAAGTCGGCGAAGGAGACAAAGTCGGAGATGAAGTCGGCGAAGGAGACAAAGTCGGAGATGAACACGGAGATGAAGATAATGAAGACAATGAACTCGGTGAAGACAATGAACTCGGTGAAGGAGATGAACTCGGTGAACCGGTTGATTTAAACAATGTCTCGCCCAACAAATTGAATAGTTCGCTCAAGGTAGCAGTAAACGCCTCGCCCAATGAGTCGAATCGTCTGCCCAATACAGCGTTAAACAATGTCTCGCCCAACAAATTGAATAGTTCGCTCAAGGTAGCAGTAAACGCCTCGCCCAATGAGTCGAATCGTCTGCCCAATACAGCGTTAAACAATGTCTCGCCCAATACAGCGTTAAACAATGTCTCGTCCAATACAGCGTTAAACAATGTCTCGCCCAATACAGCGCCGAAGATATCCTTTAAAAGAAAAAACCTACAACCAAAAAAACTATAATGAGTAATTTATGTACTAATTATAGGAAAGATGAAACGATTAAGCCTTTACACTCTTTTCAAAATGAGGGCTCATGTATTTTTGTAGGTTGAAGTAAGTGAGCTCATCGGTACCGGTGAGATTCAGTAGTTTCTTTAGAGCCTCGTCCGGTAGAATTTTACGACCATTGGCTTTATCTTGGAGGCTTTTTTCGCGGATATAAGCCGTCATTTCCTTGGTCACCTCCGTGCGAGCCATCATAGAACCCTTTTCCTTTTTGAGGAAGACGGCTAAATCGTCGCTGATTTTAGTGGGCTTCACAAAACCACTGGGGGCGCGGGTGCCCTTGTTCTTGTTTTTCTTTTGGTTGAATTTATCTAGAACCTTCATTTCTTTCGAAACTTGCTTTTCAAGAAGTTTCATCGCCAGTTTGGTATTGTTTAGCGTAGCGTTTAGCTCACTCATTAGGACCATTACTTGGCTAAAGGAATCACTCACCGAACTATCCACGGGCTCTACGACTACATTCTCTACTTTGGGTTCAGTCACCTTGGGTTCAGACACCTTGGGTGCCTTGGGCACCTTCGGGGTGTCTACCTTCGGGGTGTCTACCTTGGCAGAGGTAGCCTTTTTAGATTTCGGCGCCACGTCCGATTCGGGTTTTACATTCTTTACGGGCTTACTGGTCGTCATATACACTACGATGTCATTTCTTTTTATATACTTTTAACGCATTTATCTAATGGATTCATATAACGACGGCATCGCAAGTTCGGCGCTTTTACTTACTAATGTTAAAGACGTTAATATATATAAGGCGCACAACGATTGCTTTTCAATATCCGTCGACGGATTATTTATCATGGCGTCGCAAATACTAAAGATATAATGTTTCAAGGTTCTATTTTCAATGAAAATCTGAGTATTATGCACGACATGTAAGCCAGAAATTCCCCTAAATGGATCTCCAAACGGCGGACACAAATCGATGCGCTCTGAACTGGTTAGTCCAATACGATACATCCACATATCCCATAAGGTGTATATGAATTTTTTTAATTGTTTATTGGTTAATTTGGTGACCCATTCTACCTGTGTATAGTTTCCAAGATAGTCTAATTTTTGAAATATACCGGCAAGTTTAGCCTCAATCGTTTGAAGTATGGGTTTTTGCTCTTTGTAGACATGTTTGAAACGTTGGTTATATATTTTTCTTTTTTGGATAGATTGAATAAAATCATCTGGAAACACCTCCATCGTATACGGGTTTTTTGCTCCTTTTTTTTCGATCAGCGTACCAATGGACAAAATATGAAAACCATAAACAAAATTATTTTTATCCCTATAACTAATAAAAAAAATATACTCAATCTCTTTCATCGTTTCCATGGTCAAAAAATCTTCGGTGTTATTACATATACTACGATTGAATACGGCTGGACCCTGGGTCCGATTGAATTGTCTTACGATATATTGTCTCCAAGCTCGCTGTATTTTACGAGAGAATACATAGTGCCTTAAATAATGATGTAAATCGCGTATCATTTCGTGTTTTCTTTTTTGGGGGGTTTTAAATGAAAAATGTTTCATCGTCTCTTTTAATTCTTTTATAGTATAGTGCTCCACGAATAACTTCGGATAATCTTCGTAGGACATCATTTATATATTTTATAATATTTTTTTATATACTAACCATTCTATCCGTATTTGATAGCAATATAAAAATTGATTTAAAGATTTAGGATTAGATATAATAACAATGTCGTCTCTTATCGTATCCGCTAAAGACTTCACGCCTTCCAGCCAAATGATCTTCACCAAGGTGAAAGCCAATAACTCGGGAGGAAAAAGTGTCGGTATCTTGAATGCGATGTCCAAAAAATCGCTTATGGTTCAAACCCCGTTGATGATGAATTGGGGTGTCAACGTGTATGACAATCCGAATGGAACCAAGAGCTACGATTTTGCCCTTCAATTCCCTCGCGAAGAGTTTGCGAATGAAGAGACGAAGAGTTTATTGGCGATGTTGGTTGAGCTAGAAGAAAAGGTCAAAGCCGACGCGGAAAAAAACCCTCGCGATTGGTTTGGTAAATCGACGATGTCTGCAGAAGTGATTGACGCGTTGTGGAGTCCTATGTTGAAATACTCCAAAGACCCTAATACTGGCGAACCCGACAAGACTCGTAGTCCCACCTTGAAAGTGAAATTGCCTCTTTGGGAAAGTGAATATAAGTTCGAGTTGTTTAGCGTAGATCATAAAATTTTGATTCCAAACGAAGATGGTCGTGGACCCGAAGAGTTCATCCAAAAGGGTTCGAATGTAGCGTGTATCATTCAGTGCGGAGGCATTTGGTTCGCGAATGGTAAGTTCGGAGTAACTTGGAAATTGTATCAAGGTGTGGTCAAACAAGTAGATGGTCTGGAACGCGGAAAATGTCATATTCAATTGAATAGTCAGGAAACTCAAGAAACTCCCGAAATGAATAGCCCGGAGGTCTTGGAGCCTAAAGCAGAACCCAATACATACGATAGCGATGGTGAAGCGCCACCAGCCAAAAAGCCACCGGACACAGCCAAAAAGACCAAGGGCAAAAAGTAAGTTAACTTAAATGAATATATATTGTAGATAAAGCATACTCAAATATTTTTTCTTGTATAGTAGGAATACCTCTGTTTTGTATAACGATACTCGGGGTGTCTGTATAGACAAATTCGACCGTCTCATTGCCCAAGGTCAACGAAATGGTTTCACCGAAGGTCTTTGTGTTCACTTCCAAATATATATGTATATTATTATATATATCTATTGACACGTGGTCGGGTAATCTGGGTTTTATTTTTATTTTTATATGTTGTTCTTCGTACCATAACTCGTGATGCCATAAGGGTATATAGACATCGTGTTCTTTCAAATAATAGACGTCTTTATTAAAAAGATTCTCTAAGGTCGGATTTAGTTCGTAAATTTTATAGGTGCTCATGTGTTGTTCAAGTGGTTCTATCATATATTTCTTTAATACTATGTATAGTTTATGAGTATAGTCTTCGTCCATATAAAACAACGGAGACACACGTTTCAAATCTTCTAATAAAAAATCATACGCTTCTTTTATGTTTATATAATGCGTGGAGTCTTTATTTTTATCTGGATGATATTTTAAACACAACGCGTGGTATTGTTTTCGTAAGGTTTTTATCGTAAAGGGTTCCTGTAAATGTAAACGTTCACACGCCTTCGTTCTGTTCATACACTCCTATTGGTCTTCTTTTTAATAGGATTAAAAATGAGACAAATCTTTCTAAATGATAAATGGTTCTATAATTATTATTGTAGTGTGTAAGGATCTCCGTCAAAGACCCCATTTCCTTTTCAAGAATCGCCGTGGTCAATTCGTTGCGTTTGAATAATGCATATACGATATAATAAAAGCAGTCGTGTAGGTTCAAATTATACGTCAATAAATTATATAATTGTTCACGCATAAGAAAATAATCCACCACATCTCCCTGTATAAGGTCGAGTATGGGTTCGCATAATTTAATAGGTTTCAGATTTGTTTTTTTTTCTTTGAGACAAATGATTTCACACGTTCGTTTCAACGAATCGGGTAAACACGATATATGTCGTGTACATAGCATAAATTGTATGTTATGGTCTCTCAAAAATATATAAAAAATATCTAACAATTCGTCTTTAATACAATGAAAATTTTTACACAATACAAAACATGTTCCCATAATTTCCTTACAAATAACTTGAATTTGTTGATATAAGGCGATCCATATATTATATTCGTTGGTACCCAACAACTCAAAATCAATTTCAAAATGAGTATCGCTTATATTGAAATAATATTTATGATCGTTTAAACTAATTTCTATTTTGCGTTTGTAATTTAAACCTGACTTACTATAAGGGCGGATATATTCAAGGGCATATTTATACTTTTGGCTATTTTCTTTACCATAAATGATGTAGTTCATTATACATATATTTAAATTATATTTAAATATAAGAACGCTATTATTACTATGAATGTAATTATCCCTTATTCTATATTTGATGTCAAAAAAATAGTTTTTCAAAAGCCGACCCCCAATAAAATCCCTTATTACAATTCGTTTTATCGACTATTATACAACGAAGAGCATTATACACTTCAAAATATATTAATTGAGATCCCGCCGGGATATATCATTACCAATTACAAAACCAATAAAATCACGATTAGTAATAGTTTTTTATGTTCATTGTCAAATATTGAACAATCTATTTTAAAAAATATAAATCATATTACAAATAAAAAAATAGAAAGGTTGTTATACAACGATTGTATGTATCGGCGTTATATCGCAAATCTAAACGAACCCGAACATCCTATATGGCTAAGACTATCGGGTATTTGGGAGTCAAACGATAAAATCGGCATGACCTATAAATTTATACAACATCGGTATCTACCATAAAATTATCAAGAATGGTCTGTTGGATGCCCATAATAAACAAAGAAAAAAAACCTATAATATACAAGGGAGCCGTCTGGTTTCCGGTATGGTTTCCGGTCTGAAACATAGCAAAAATTAAGAGTACAACGAAGGCGAACAACATTAAATTCAAGAGCGTATTCCAAGAATAATATAGGCTTGGTATTTCCTTTTTATTTATTCTTTCAAAATATTTGTAAGAAACAGCTGTGTCCCATAACAAGACCAATACAATCAAATAAATCGGATAGATTAATGTTTCGAGTGTATTTTCTTCTATAGACAAATAGGAAATCAAAGAAAATATAATAATTAAATTACCCCATATGCTGGCGCTCGCAGGACCAATCGATCCGTCTTTCGACGATGTAAATACAGTTAATAATAATTTGCTTAAGATACCTATCGACGCAAACGTAGTCAATACCGTCTTGGGGAAGTCATTCATAAAATAAGGTTATATTTTTTTTGTATATATTCTTTGATATCTTCTATTTCTCGGCTTTCTATCTCTAATTTATAAAACATCGGTTTTTTCATATTGGATGTTTTATAATACACATAATCGCCGTATTTTCCTTTACGAATGCTATAATCTTTATTGAAATGTATAAGGTCTTCTATGTATTCACATGGGAATTGTTGTCGGTCGATATAGTCTTGTATTTGGTCGTAATGCGTCCAATGCAACAAAGATTTTTTTTGTTTATTATATTCGCTATAAAATCCGTAAGGTCCTTTTTTTATTATGACGGGTTTTTTTTTATACAAACCACAATGTAAGCTTACTTGTGGGGGTTTTACAACCTCTATAACGACCTTTTTATCCACATCTTTTTTAAATTCTACAAATATATCCTCCCATAGTCCGGTTTCCTCTATTTCGTCTAATTTTGTCTCCATGCGCCTGGTGTAGTCGTATTCAAATAAATGTTTGTAATATGTATAGCAAAACTCGGCGACCTTTTTACCCAATTCGGTTACGCTTATTTTGTTGGTTTCTTCGATTCTATAGGGTTCGCATTCTTTTGTAACGACACGGTTTCGTAGAACATACGTGATATGTTGTCGCGGCGGACCCTTTATCGGACCTTTGATAATATAATGTTTGTCGTATAGTTTCGCCAATATAGAGGCATACGTTGATGGTCTGCCAATATGTTCCTTTTCTAATTTTTGTATACATTGAGCTTCGCAATAATGGTATACGGGTGAGGTCATCACTTCTTTACAGGTGATTTGGTTCGCGTCTAGTGTGTTCAGACGCGATAAATACAAGGCGTGAGACATAGGCTCTTTATGCGCGGATTCCTTTTTCCAGCCTTCGAAGACAAGGCGCGGTTCGTTGTAGATAAAACATAAGTTCATTGGCGCGCTCATACTATAACGAG
>Ga0222691_1000008_pt1 | contig 153261 bp, 188 predicted proteins | sample AntAcemetage1237_FD_179839 | JGI IMG/M metagenome (GOLD analysis project Ga0222691, IMG submission 179839) | Saline water microbial communities from Ace Lake, Antarctica - #1237 | ecosystem: Environmental > Aquatic > Non-marine Saline and Alkaline > Saline | place: Antarctica: Ace Lake... | reverse complement strand
ACTATTACAATCGCTCTAGGATACATAGTGCGTTAGGTATGGCACCTTTGAAATTTGCAGAAGAATATACTCTGAGATATGATGAGAGTACGTAGAAAAGGTGTCTGAATTTTGGGGTACCTTCCAAGGGCATTATATCACGAGGTTAATTGTTGCTAGTATTGAATTAAAAAAGAAAAGCATGGGAAAGAGCCCAGGCTTTTTATAAACCTTCTCGAATGGTGTAATTTTTTAAATAATTGTTTACTTTAATTACCTATAATTTGAACAATTGTTTTACCCATCCACAGACAATCTTGAAAATCAGTAATCATATGGAACAACAGCCCCACAGCAACAATACGTACATATTTATTTGGAATAAATAACATAAGAAAGTATATACCTATGGCATAGAAAGAATGGAGAGGGTGGAAATTTATACCACATCTTCCAGCTTCAAAAATAGGGGTAGCCCACAAGTGGTCTAAGTCAACCAACATAGTTCCAATCATGATCAACCAACCCTTCTTCCACATATCTCTAAAGAATAACCAAGATAATAATCCCGGCGCTAGAAAATGAAGGCTATAGTGCGTAATTGTTTGAAGAATTTCCATAGTATTTGAACCATTATACTACTGTGAGTAATAATAGTATAAGATTTGTAAAAAGTCTTTCAACCTCTCGAGACGGTGAGCCACTTCTGTGGCTTTCAAAAATTTGTGATGGTAGAGTCTTGGAAAGACTCTTGACAAATTGTGATTTACATGATAGTTTTTGAGCGAAGAATGTTCTTCAATTAATACATAATAAATATGTTAAATAACCCAAGTTTGATAGGCTTAGCCTTAATTATTTTGTTGATAGTTTTTCCTATCCTCTTCTCTATTCTTTACCGTAAAGTTGTAAGTACCAACATGGTACATATTGTTCAAAGCAGTAAAAAAACAACTTCCTACGGCACTAAACTAACTGATGGTAATGTCTATTATCGTTGGCCGAGCTGGATTCCAGTTGTGGGTGTAACCTATGTTAAGCTTCCTGTTTCAAATTTTGATTTGTCTCTGCATAATTATGAGGCGTATGATATTGACAAGGTGCCATTTATGGCTGATGTCACTGCATTCTTTCGTATAGACGACACCACGCTGGCAGCGCAACGTGTTACAGATGTTGCCGAGCTTCAAGAGCAGTTAAAGCTCATTGTGCAAGGCGCTGTCCGTAAAGTTCTTGCTGGTGACAAAGTTGAGACTATTATGCTTGAGCGTTCAAAATTTGGTGATAACTTTACTTCTGAAGTTGGTGAACAACTAAAAGAATGGGGAGTCGTATCGGTCAAGTCTATGGAGCTTATGGATATTCGTGATGGAAAAGGCAGTGATGTTATTTCTAATATAATGGCAAAAAAAACCTCACATATTAGAATGGAAAGCCGAAAAGAAGTTGCTGAGAATAACAGGGCAGCAGAAATGGCTGAGATTGAAGCGAGACGTGAAGTTGATATTCAACACCAGCAAGCTCAACAAGCTGTGGGTGAGCGAACTGCTGAAAAAGAGAAAAGTGTTGGTATTGCTAAAGAAAAAGCACTTCAAGAAGTTTTAACTGAGGAAACCGAGACTCGTAAACGTTCTATGGATGTTAAGCGAGTAGAGCAGGTTGAGCAAGCGAAAATTACTTCTGAAGAGCAGGTTGTGGCAGCGAATCAAGAAAAAGAAACTGTTGTTATCAAATCTGAAGGCCAACTTGAATTTAAGCGAATGGAAGCTCAAGGTATTCAATTAGAGGGGGAGGCTTTAGCCTCTGCTGAGAAAGCAATGCAGCTTGCGCCTGTGGAGGCGCAGATAGCGCTCGCTGAAGAGATTGGTGAAAATGATGGCTATCAGAAGTATCTTACCGCTATTGAAGGTCTTAAAAGTTACGTGATTGTTGGCGGTAAACAAGCTGAAGCTTTAGCAAAAGCTGACGTCAAGGTGATCTCGAACACAGGAAATCCTGGAGAAGGTGTAACTAAAGTTATGGACTTGTTTTCTTCAAAAGGAGGGACTGAACTAGCGGCTATGGTTGAAGGTTTTGCACAAAGCCCATTTGGTAAAGCTCTAATAGAAAAAGTTGCAGGAGGGACTTCTGATAATCCTAAATTAAAAGAAGTTTCTGATGAGGGTAAGTCAGAAGAATAAAAAGGATAACATTATAGGAATCCATACCGGACACATGTGTGTCCGGTTTTTTTATTACAAGAAAGAGAGTTAATTTGATCAGTTTAAGAATTGTATAAAGTCTGTTTTAGTTAATCTCATATATTTTTTGTTTAATTAAACTATGTGTTTTGAATAATGTTCTGCAACGTCATTATCTGAAAAAATAAGGGCGACGATAATTTCAGTATTAGAATTATTCGACAACCAGCTCTTGATAGTGTTCATAGTTATCTCAGAAGCTGCTTCAACAGACCATCCATAAATACCTATCCCTATTGCTGGAAATGCTATAGATTTCACATTCAAGTCTCGAGCCCTATCAAGACTCTTTGTATAGCAAGAAGCAAGCAGTTCTTCTTTAGGTGCATGATATTCAGGATAGATGAATCGAGGTGCCACAGCATGTATAACATACTTACAATTCAATTCAAATCCATCTGTGTGGCATATTTCACCGACTTCACACCAGTCAAGTTTCTTTGTTGCTTGTTCTAGTTCTGGACCAGCTTGTTTGTGGATTGCACCACAAACACCACCACCTGCCAGAAGCGATGGGTTCGCTGAATTTACGATGATATCGTGATTACATTGAGTTATGTCTCCAATTTCAATTTTAATCATCTCTTTAAATAAGCTAAAACTGTCTCGGGTTTACAGTCCTCATCGTTTTTGATTGCTTCAATTACATCATCAAGAGTGGGTCCATTGATGCTTTGTAGTTTTTTCTCAAGATAGATCAAAAAATATGTATCAGCTTCAAGCATTTCATTTCTTGAAATTGAAATATCATCATTTTTTTGATGATTTAGATGATAGATAATTCTCTGGGGTTGAGATTCGTATGTGCAAATACAGTCAATGAAGGGTAGTGCATTTTCAGCCCATGATTCTTTGTGTCTAGGAAAATGAGAATGAAAAATCTGATTAAGAAGATTAAGTTCGTAGGAAACAAGAAAGAATAATTTTGGAGAATGTAAGTTTATTTTCTTTTCAGTGATATCATTGCAACATTTACCAACAACTCTTCCACACAAACAGTCGCCGATAGACGATTTGTAGGTGTTGTAGTCCTCTATGTAGCTATTTTTTATGTATGTCTCAATGTTCATATCTATTATTGTACACAAAAACACAGCTATTTAAAGCTGTGTTTTTGTTTGGTTCGATCTTAATCTAAGGTCATTTTAGAGTTTTTAAAAACCCTTGTAAATTAACCCCTCTCGAGCGCTCGAACTGGTGCTCGTGATGGTGAGCCTTCTCGAGCTCGAACCAAATAGATTCATTGTGGTGTAAGGCTATTTCGAAGTACTTACATATTCTCATGACAACCCTTCTCGACTCTACCAACAAGAAGAACCTTAAACGTCTCTTAGGTAAAGAACGAGCATCTATGATCTATTCAGATCCTGTGTACAACATTGACATTGACTACAACGGAGGTGTTGGAGGAGATAAAGAGTATGGAGGTAATGTATTAGACACTCGAACCTTTGAAGAATACAATACTTTCATTAAAGACAGTCTCAACGCTGCACTTCTTGTGTCTAAACCAGACACCCATGTATTCTATTGGTGTGACCAGATATATATTGGGCTCATTCAACAAGCATATAGAGATCTGCGAGTAAGTAACAAGCGAGTTTGTCTATGGCTCAAGAATAATCATAATCCTGTGCCGCCCGTTGCATTTAACAAGGTGTACGAACCTTGTGTCTATGGGCTACGAGGTCGACCCTTTCTTTCAGGTAGTCATTTAAACTTGAATGAAGTAATGAACAAAGAGTTGGGAACAGGGAATGACCTGCTCGAGCAAGTAGATGCTTTTGTTGATGTGTGGACAACAGGATACCGAAAGAAAAACGATCGTCTAGCTAAGTGTGAAGTAGAGAAAGACCCAGAAAGAGCACATGTGGTAAAACAAATCTTTGAAAAGATTGCCCATGAAAAATGGTCATATAGAAGGATTGAATCATGGCTCAAGAATGATCTGAATTTCAAGACTGACAGAGGTGGATACCTAAGTGCAGGAAATCTCTTTAAGATATTAAATAATACTTTCTACTACGGTAAATTTGAATTCCCAAAGAAATCAGGTATTTGGTACACAGGAGTGCACGAACCCTTAATAACAAAAGAACTTTTTGATCTAGCACGTTCTTCTGTTAAGTCTCAAGTAATCAAATCATACGGAAAAGAGTTTACCTTCACTCGAATGATCAAATGCGGACTCTGTGGATCAGGAATCACTGCTGATGAGAAGTTTAAGAATTTGAAGGATGGTGGAGTAAATAGATATGTATATTATCGCTGTTGTAGATCAAAAGACAGAGGATGTAAAAACCCAGCACTAAATGAAGATGATTTAATAAAAGCCTTTCAAAAAATGACAGCCAGTCTTGAATTAGACAAGGTTAAACTCACAGATAAGCTGAATTTAGAGATCAAAAGATTCAAGAAATTACAGGCAATGTTTCTAGGTAAAGAGAATACAAAGAAGATACAAGCTGTTGATTTACAACACTATGCGAAGTTTGTACTGAAAGAGGGTTCAGTTTTGGAGAAAAGATCTATTCTTGGGTGCTTGAAAAATGAAATTGTAATAAGGAAAGGTGTTCTATATGAAAGTAGCTAAGTACTCATTCACTATCTATTTTTTTATTATACCCCCATGGGGTATAATAAAAATATGATAAGAAACAAGGAGAAAATAAAGCATCGGTTAAAAAGAATCGAGGGTCAGCTTCGAGGCGTTCAAGAAATGATTAAGAGTGATAAATATTGTATAGACGTTATCACTCAAACATCAGCTCTTCGTGGCGCAGTGAGTGCTCTTGAAGATAAACTGCTTGAAGAGCATCTCTCTTGTTGTGTAGTTGATCAAATTAAGAAAGGTCAAATTAAAAAAATCCAAGAAGAAGTGTTAAAGATTTATAAATTAGCTAAGAAAAAATAGTATGGATCAGAAAAAGTATTGGTGCCCATCACACCCAGAGGTTCAGTCAGATGATTCAACAGCCCTTTGTGTAAAATGTGGAACGATGGTTTTGATTTCTAACCCAAATTTCAATGAAGATGATAAATCTACCATGTCTTCATTATCTCAAAAAAAATCTTTCAAAGACTTTCTACCACTCATACTTATATTTTTTGTTGTAGTAGCTTTCACCTCTCTTATGGTCATATTTGTAGAGACTAGTCTTGATTTCGCAATGAGAATGTTTATGGGGAGTTTCTTTGCTATTTTTGGGGCATTCAAACTCTTTAAACTTCAAGCATTTGCTGATGCATATTCAACCTACGATATTATTGCCAAGCGATCACGAATATATGCGCTGTCATTTCCATTTATAGAATTGGCATTTGCAGTGTTGTATCTCTTTGATTTCGGTGGGATAATCCGAGACTTACTCGTTTTTGTTGTAATGGGAATTAGCACAATTGGAGTTGTGATTAAGCTACGGGCTAAAGAAGAAATTCCTTGCGCTTGTCTTGGTATGGTTTTTATACTTCCTATGACATGGGTTACTCTCTTAGAAGACTTACTTATGACCACTGAGGCATTGCTGATGGTTTTAATGCCTATTGGATTTAACATCGTGTCATCTTCTCGAATTTTAGAGACCTTGGATTTGCAATTAACAATTCATACTAGTTCTGAATGGGTTAGATCTTCAGAGCTTGCTCATCTTATTTTAGGAATAGTTATACTGTGGTTTTTATTTGCAAGTATTATAAAGCGCTTTATAAAATCACGATCAAAACTCTGGGACAGTGTACGTATATTTGGAGCTTCCTTGTTTATTTTATTTGGCTTAATGCTGTCTATTGGAGATTATATGATTCATGGTCTGCAGGTAGGTTTTCAATCTCTCAATGCTTTAATAGCAAATCCAACTTCGCAATGGTTTCAACATTTTCTCGGAGGATTATTTGTCATGACCGCAGGAATTACCGAGATTGTTTCTCTGAAAAGAAAGACAATGAAGATTGATTATGTTGCACCAATCTTTGTAAGTTTGACTGGGCTTTTGTTTTTTTTCCATCAGCAATTAGGAGCTCTCGATGCTGTGATCTATTCAATGACCTGGCATATGACCTTCGGAGCAGTTCTCTTGATAGGAGGGATTATTCGTGTTCTTGATTTATTCATGAAAGAAGAGCGTAAGGGATTCTTTACTATTTGGGTTATAATGCTTGTGTTAGCTTCGTACATGATGATTTCATATAAAGAACCTGCGGGTTCTTACGAAAAGCCAAGTAAGGCTGAAATAATAGAATTTGACAAAGATCTCATAGACATCAAAAATACTTGGATCTTGTTTTAAATATGTTTTCACTAAAAAAATATTTCACATTTTTAATTATAGGATTGATTTCCATTGTCGGCTGCTGCTCGACACTCTTTAGTGTTTCTGGAAACGTTGGGAATACACACAGTGCTATGGCCTTCTCTGTAGATATTGTCAGTCATGACATGAACGACGGTACTTCTTGCTCCTCTCATGGTCAGAATGAGTATTTTGCTCAAACTAGTTCAACTCAAATTTGTAAACAAGAAATATCAAACAACTCTCATGATTTTATTTCTAAACTTTCAACATTAAACAACGGCTCCAGCTTACCCAGAATCGGACGCCATTCAATCGAATATAACTACACACAATCTCTCTTAGAGAGACTTCTTTCGAGCGGTATACTTCATACCCAGATATATGCGTAGGAAATAAGGTTTTAACTTTATTATCAACATATATCTAAATTATGAAAAATAAAAAAATAATTATACAAGGGTTCCTGTTGGTCGCTGTCTTAGTGATTCTAATAGTTTGGGGGCGGGGAGGTTTTGACAAAGATCAAACAGTATCAGTTATTGAAACAGAAACTAGTGTTGAGACTCAAGAAGGTGAAGAGGTTCTAGAAACAGCAAGTATTCTACTTGAAGAACAAACTCTAGAAAATACTGTAGTTGAGTATGAACTACAGGGGAACGAACATATTGTAAATGACAAGCATGACGCATACAATTCAAACCCGCCAAGCTCTGGATGGCATCTTGCTCAAGCGCCAGGTTGGGGTTATTACAAAAGAGGACTTTCTGATGAGTCAGCGCTTCATGCTGTTGAGCATGGTGGTGTCTGGGTCAGCTACAAAGGCATAACTGAAGAAGAATTAGATTTACTGAAGAATTTTCAAAAGAGCAACTCCGGCGCGTCGGTTTTGACACCAAGGGAAGAAAATGATACCCGTATAGCTATAGTGGCTTGGGGTAAGGTTATGAGTCTTGATGCTATTAATATTGAACTTATGCAAGAATTTCTTGATATAAATAAAAACCAAACACATGAGCCTTTCGCTCGATAATTAGCTATGAATATTAAAACCAGTGTTGAAAAAAACAAATTGTTTATGTGGCTTATATACCTGACAGCAATAAGTGGACTACTGCACCTGCTGATAGTTTCTGTGACGCATAGAGAAAATTTTGTGGAGCTTTGGTACTTTACTTTGGTTGGATTGTTGCAAGTCCTTCTTGCTTGGTACTCTAAAAGGCATAGTGAGAACTTTGGAACAAATACTTTTCTAGCCATTGTTCTTAATGGAGGCTTAGTTGTTACTTGGCTTGCAACAAGAATATGGAATGCGCCCTTTGCGAGTTACCCAGAAGCTGTTGGTTTTGTCGATACATTCTTAGCTGCTATAGAGTTTGCAGCAGTAGTCTTCGGTCTTGTTCTTTTGAATAAAAAAAGTGCCACAACAAAAATATTAGTCGTGGTATCTCTAGTTGCTGTAGTTTTCGGTTCTGTAAACTACCTTGGGGCAAAGGGTTCCGAATTAGTGTTCCGTGGTGTACCTATCTCTGATAGCCCTCACCGGCACAGCATAGCTGCTGTTTTCAAAGCTCCAGTCTTACAAGCTCCTGTCTTACAAGATTCAGTCATTAAAGATTCTGTGGAAATATTCAATGTCATGGGGATCAATATGACAGAAGAACAGGCACGAGAGCATTGCAGTGTTATGGCTATGCAGCAAATGGAAGTCTGTCAGCAATTTTCAAAAACGGTTGAAATGAAAAAGCCAGAGATTAATACTCCAATGGTGCACGACAATAGCGATGGTCACCACAATTAATTATTATCTATTTAGAAAACATATATGAATAAAACTATCATAGCTATCTTAGGATTCTTAGTTCTTGGAACTATTGTATTCTTCTTAGTGCAAAAAGATGATACTGACTCTCAATCCGTAGATCAAACAATTGAACTTATGGGTATTGAAATGACTCAGAGCCAAGCAGAAGAACATTGTCAGCTAATGCCAGATATGGAAGGTTGTGGTCCATATATTAAATAAAATATGAATAAAAAAATAATACTAGGTGCTGGAATTATTGCTGTCGCAGCAGTAGGGATATTTGCGTTTAATAGTATTCCTGAAAATACTTCGTCAGCGTATGCATTTTCACAAGAAAAAGTAGACGAACTTGAAGTTGTCCAGAAATCACAAGTTGTCGAATTGAAAGATGGAGACACATACATTATTAATGCAACGATCGTAAAACAACATGTAGGCAATCAAACCATAAAACGCCTAGCCTACAACGGTCAAATACCAGGCCCAATATTGAAAGCGGATCGAGGTTCAAAAGTAACCATTATTCACAATAATCTTACTGACGAAGCAACATCTTTGCATTCACACGGCTTACGTGGAGAATCGCAATACGATGGTGCAGCACCTTTGACACAGGATCCGATCAAGGTTGGTGAATCATTCACCTACGAACTTGAATTTCCAGATGTGGGAGTGTACTGGTACCATCCTCATGTGCGCGAAGATTACGCTCAAGAAATGGGACTCTACGGTAATTTCATTGTCGAGGAAGATAACTACTGGGGATCAGAAGCACAAGACCAATATTTGATCTTTGATGATTTTGATACTGATGGCGTATTTATGTCTGATGTAGAAACACATACTTTAATGGGAAGATTTGGAGACAGGCTCCTAATCAACGACCAAGAAAATTACCAAGTAAATTTAGAAGCTGGGCAAATTGGACGAATATTTATTACTAACGTAGCAAATACTCGAACCTTTGATATTGAATTTGAAGGTACAGAGATGAAACTTGTTGGTGGAGATAATGGACGTATTCAAAAAGAAACACTTGTTGATGGTGTGATCTTGGGAACGTCAGAACGTTCAATCATTGAAGTTCTCTATAGTACTCCTGGAACTTATAACATTAATCACCGAGGTGAAAAAATGGGGGAGGTGGTTGTGACAGAGTCCGTAAACGAGCCACAGTTGGTATTGTTCAAAAATATGCGAACTAATGATGCTGACTACCAATCTGTCATTGATGGTCTCGATTCATTTTTAGAACAAGAACCAGACAAGAAACTACGTATTGATATTGAAATGCGTGGCCAAATGCACGAGATGATGCAAATGGGAGTTCAAGAAGTTGAGAAAAATGGAGAGACTATGTACAAAATGATGGGCCTTGAGCTGAGTCTTGACCAAGCTCTCGAACATTGCGGTTTAATGGAAATGGTGGGCTGTGAGGAGCTTCTAGAGGCTAATGCAGGTGAAGAGGCAGAAGAAGAAGAAGAAGATGGCATCGAATGGGAGGATGATATGGCTATGATGAATTCTATGTCTAATACTGAAAACATAGCATGGAAACTCATTGATGAAGATACGGCTCTAAAGCCGACTATGGATGACTGGAACTTCAACCAAGGAGGCTTTGTAAAAGTGAGAATCTACAATGATCCAACTTCTATGCATCCTATGCAACACCCTATTCATTTCCACGGTCAGCGCTTTGTTGTGTTGACTCGTGATGGTGAGGTAAACAATAATTTCCAATGGAAGGATTCAGTATTAGTTCCAACTGGACAAACTGTTGATATTCTTATTGAGATGACGAACATTGGGGATTGGATGGCACACTGCCATATTGCAGAGCACAATGCTGCGGGAATGATGTTTAACTTTAAGGTTAATTAACTCTATGCAGAAAAAAATAAATGATGAGTACGACGTTGTGATAGTTGGTGCTGGAGTAACAGGATCAGCACTACTCTATGTTCTCACGAAATATACAGATATTAAAAAAATTGCTCTCATAGAAAAAAATGCAGAAATTGGAAGAGTAAACTCAAATGTAACGAACAATAGTCAAACTCTTCACTTTGGTGATATTGAAACAAATTACTCTCTTGAAAAGTCTAAAGAAGTTAAAAATATGGCTGACTTTGTAGCTGGTTATATTGAAAATATAGACAAAGATCCTTTGTTGTCCAGCAGGTCGCACAAAATGGTGTTGGGTGTTGGAGAGCAGGAGGTAAAGAATCTAGAAGAAAGATTTGAAAATTTTAAGAATCTTTTTCCTAACATGAGAAAAGTATATCGTGAAGGCCTTGAAAAACTAGAACCCATACAGTTATCGGACGAAATCCGACAGAGCCCATGCTGGGTCTTGTTTCTGGAGACGGCTTTGCTGTGAACTACGGGCGCTTGGCTGAGTCATTTGTTCGGGAGGCAAAGAATACAGAAGGCACACAAGTGGATCTGTTTTTGGGGATGAACATTATCGACATTGAAGATAAAAGCGACCATTTCGAAGTAATGCTCAGTGATAACAAAATATTCAATGCACCAGTCGTGGTAGTTGCTGCTGGAGCAAATAGTCTAACTTATGCTCATCGTATGGGGTATGCAAGAGACTATATTTTGTTACCAATTTTTGGTAGTTATTACTTCTCACGTCGCAGGGAACTACTGAATGGTAAGGTCTATACTTTGCAGCAAAAAAAACTACCCTTTGCTGCAGTGCATGGTGACCCTGATGTGAGTGATCCCACGTTGACTCGATTTGGGCCGACAGCAAAAGTTCTACCTCTGTTGGAACGTGGAAACTGGAAGTCATTTTTTGATTTCGCTCGTTTGTTTCAATTTCGATCTGACTCAATCATGGCTCTTCTAAAAATTGCCTCGGATACTGTTCTTTTCCGTTACATTATTAAGAATTTTTCGTATGACATTCCATATTTTGGAAAAAGGTCTTTTGCGAAATTTGCCAGGAAAATTATTCCAACATTAAGATCAGAGGATATACGTCTTGCTAAGGGTTTTGGTGGAGTAAGACCTCAGCTAGTGAATGCAAAAACAAAAAAGCTTGAGATGGGAGTTGCAAAATTTGTTGAAGAAAATATAATCTTTAACGTAACACCCTCACCTGGAGCATCATCATGTCTGGGTAGCGCTCTTGAGGATGTTGAGACAATCATGACTTTCTTTTCTGGAAAATTTGTTTTTCAAAAACAAGATTTTTACAGAGATTTAAAAAGAAAATAATCCTTAAGTGATGAGATAAAAAAATCGTATTTTGTTTTATGTCAGATTATGGTGCTGCTGGTGCCATGATTAACCAAGTAAAAAACACTCATATGAGTGTTTTTTACTTGGTTAATTTTTGAACCCTTCTCGAGCGCTCGAACTAGCGCTCGAGTTGGTGAGCTCTCGAAGAATCGAACCCTTCTCGAGCACTCGAAACTTTGCTCTAGAAGGGTTGAAAATGCAAACCACTTGATATTACATCTTGAGTTTTATTGTACTATAGTGGTATTGACAATTCACTATAAATATGATATTATATATAGGAATCAAGATATATAAGTATATCTTGGTAATTCATCACAATAAAATATATAAAAATGGACAACAATGGAAATCCAGTTTTACCCTCTGAAGTTAGGGGACTAAACGATCAATTAAACCAAAATCTTTGCGGATCAGAAGCTCGTGAATGGTTAGAAGCTTACAAAACTTTTATGAAGAAACAGCCAACATGGACTTCTTCTCATGAACCAAAGAACAAATTCCTAAAACAAATCCACCAAGACGCAACCGGAACCGTACACAAAATGTACGGACCAGATGCATTTTTTGAAGAAATATTCGGATCACTATGTGACCATACCAAGCAGAAAAAAACTAATGGTATTCCTGCTCTTATGGAAAAATTAAAAGAAAACAATCTTTTATTTTCTTCAAAAGAAACAGGAGTTGATTACATCAAATCTGGTGTAAAAAGTGGAATTTGTAAAAAAGGATTCAGTTATTTCTTTGCATATCTTGATGAAGATGGAAACATCTTCGTTTCGCGCGTGTCCGTCTACTCTGACGACTTTTTCTTCGTTTACGTGTTCGACTTGTCGATTGGCTATGTGTGGTTTGCGGGCTATGAGCGTCGTATTGTCGTTCCTGCTACTAAAACCTTGGATACTAAGCTAGACTCTTAGATCCTTAAATACTTAGACCCTTTCTTTTTCATAGAAAGGGTCTTTTTTTATAATATACTTTATCAGCAGAAAAAAATTATTTTTTTGAGATATACTATACACGTACTCTTTTGATATATTTGGTACTCATTACGATACTCAATATAAAAGGTATCTTGAAATAGTAATCCAGAGTTTATACGGACACGTCTGTATAGAGTGTGAATATTATTTCGAGTAAATAAAAAATAGTTTGTAGGTGGAATAATCTGGTGAACTCTTGGTTCCGAATAAAATACAATACTGATAGAAATAGAGGTATGGTGGTACAGATGGATTATTCCGCAAATCTTCGTTGCGAACGTGAACTTCAACTCTGGTGAGCTGAAGATGAACGTGAATCACTTGTCGAACGACAATGTGTGGAATGCGAGCAATGCTCATCGCATTGCGGTACCTGAAACATACTCTTTCTCCTTGATTGAAATATATCAAGGAGTTTTTATTTACTCAATTTACTTTCAATATACTTTTTCCAACCACCAAGATTTTTACCAATGTCAGCTAGTTTCTCGGCAAGCACCAAATATTTCTTCTGAGGAACAAGCTTGTTTTCATACGCAATATGTAAAAAGAACGATAAAGTATCGAGCCGTATAATAGCGTGATCAATCAATGTTCCTTTTCGTTCTGTTTTTGCAAAAACCGCTTGATGGGTGATGTCTAATAGTGAAACAAAAGAGCTTTCTATTTTTGCACCAAGTCCATAACGTGCTATTTTAGGTACATGAGGAGCAATACTAATCCAATCAGAGAAAGCGGACTTGAGTTTTTGGATCACGACAGGTTGTCGGGGGGGTAGTACTTTTAATCGGTTTCATAATTATGATTCTATCATATCGAGTGAAAATATCTTGATTGCATGGCATGAGTTTGAAAAAGGAAAGAAAAGTAGAAAAGATGTTTTTGAGTTTTCATTGCGATTGATGTCTGAAATATTTTCACTTCATAATGACTTGAAAAATAAAACATATATTCACTCGAAATATGAAGCCTTTAAAATAAACGACCCAAAACCACGTGACATACATAAGGCGTCAGTTCGTGACCGATTGTTACATCATGCTATTTTCAGAATTTTATACCCATATTTTGATAAACAATTTATTGCTCATTCATATTCATCACGAAAGAATAAAGGAACTCATCGAGCGTTGATTTCGTTTAAAAAGATGGCAAACAAAGTCAGTAAAAACAACACTAAAACAGTATGGATTTTAAAATGTGATATTCGTAAATTCTTTGCTAGTATCGACCATGAAGTATTAAAGAATATTCTCAAGAAACATATTCATGATGTTGATACTCTTAATCTCTTAAATCATATTATTGAGAGTTTCCATACAGAGCAACACAAAGGACTTCCACTTGGAAATCATACCTCGCAACTACTCGTTAATGTATACATGAATGAGTTTGATCAATGGGTAAAACATACATTAAAAGCAAAAAACTATATTCGTTACGCTGATGATTTTGTGTTTTTACATACTGATAAATCCATTTTAGAGGAATATTTAGAAGATATTCATACTTTTCTTGATGAATCTTTAAAACTAACATTACATCCCAAAAAAGTTTCAATTACAACGCTGGCGTCTGGCGTAGATTTCTTGGGTTGGGTACATTTTCCAAAGCATAGAACTCTGCGGACGGTGACAAAGCGAAGAATGTTTAGAAAGTTGAAACAAAAAGAACATGCAGAGGAAAGCGTGCAATCGTATCTTGGAATGTTAAAGCATGGAAATGGTCATAAATTAAGGAATGAAATTTTGGATAACAAATTACCTTTCATTACATAAAACAGAACTAGAAAGTGTATAAAATCGCCTTTAGTTCGATTTTAAATTTAAGGGTCATTTTAGAGTTTTTAAAAACCCTTATAAATCAACCCTTCTCGAGCGCTCGAACTAGCGCTCGTGATGGTGACCCTACGGAGAATCGAACTCCGATTTCATGGATGAGAACCATGTGTCCTAGCCGTTAGACGATAGGGCCAATATGTTTAATTATTTTTTAGACTTTCGCAACCGTTTTTTTTCTGAGATGTATCTTAAAAGGTCTAACGGTACCCGTATGGCCGAGAGCTCGTAATATATATTCGCTCTGCTCATTATATTTTGGCTCCGGCATAAATTCACAATAGTCGTTACACTCCTTTGTTCATTTAACGATAGAGCCTTTATGTTTCTTTTGATAGAAACATTCAAAGAATACCTCAAAATCTGCTTGTAATCAAGCTTGATTCCTAGAAAAGTCTGCTATAATAACCTCGTATGAAATGGGCACATAAAAATAAGAGTGCAATTCTTTGGGCTTTGACCATTATAGTAATTATTTTGATCATCATTTTTTCAAAGCCAGGGGACAACGCACAAAAAGAAAATAATAAAAAAACAAATAACGAATCTTCAGAGGAGATAAGTGTTGGGGTGGAAGGAGAACCAGTAATGGTTGCTTCAGAAAGTGGAAATGTGTATGACTTTAGTGGTATCCAATGGGAATTTGACACAGAAGATGTGTCAGTGCCAGCGGGTCAAACATGGCTAAAGATGCGATTTGCAGACTTTACTCGAAACGGAAGTGCGATTACATTTGGTAATCCTTACAAGCTTGGTTTCCAACCAGGAACATGTCAAGAAGTTGAGTTTATTGACACAACAGCTGATATGGGAATTCCTCTATCATATGTACAATGTACAGATGGTATGGTAACTCGAGATATTGTAGTGCTTCAAGAAGCAGAAACAGTTATGGTTAAATACTCTGATTCAGGTGAGGGAATTGACACTACAGGATTGCAAGAGCTTTACACTCTTGACCTTACAAATCTTGGTTTGACTCCACTTCCAGAAGAAATGGATTCAACAATGGAAGTTCAAATGGATACAGAAGTAGAAATGGACACAGAAAACACAGAAACTTCTACGGATGTAGAAATGGAAGGATAATATATCTTGACGTTTTAATAAAAAGCCGTCTCTTGCGAGACGGCTTTTTATTATTTGGTATAATTTTAGAGAATTTAAAATTGTACAATTATGGATAAAATAAATACAGCTGTTAATTTGTTCGAGCAAGATTTTGTTGATTCAAAAAAATTTTGTTCAACTCACCAAGAAGACTTGCAAAATCATCTCCAGTTAGAGATAGAACTTACTCAAAAAAGAGAAGCTCTTCTCAAGCTTGGTTTGATTTCAGAAAAACCTCTCGTGTACGGACCTTTACCTCAGCAGCCATTCTTTAGACCTTGTCTCGACAAAAATTGTTTTGTGCACGGTGAATATGTTTATGCGTGGCAACAGGAAATGATTATTCAATCAGAAAACAAAAAACCACCCGGATAGGGTGGTTTTCTTTATTCTTCCAAGAGTGGTTTATCTACAATTTCATGTTCAACTTCAATTCCTTCACCTGTAATTCGTAAGACATCCTTGTCTATTTTTTTGAATTCTTTTGAGGATTGGTTGTACTGATTTACAACTGTTCCAAGGTTTTTTCCAAGTTTTTCATGATAGTCGTTGTAGCTTGCGAGGTGTTTTCCAAGCTCTCCCACTCGCTTCTGAATATCCTTTGCGCTTTCTTCAATTTGAAGAGCTTTGAGTCCTTGGAGGACTGTTTGAAGATAGGCAAGGAAAGAGGTTGGGGACACTATTACAACTTTGTATTTGGAGGCTGCTCTCTGGATAAGATTTTCGGTGTCTTCATTTTGCATTACTCCTATTCTATTAATCAAAAGATCATAATAGATTGCCTCGTGGGGGATAAACATAAATGCAAAGTCCATTGTTCCTTCTTCTGGGCGAATATATTTGCTTGTTTCTACTATTCTATTTTTCAAATCACTTGTAAAAAGTTTTTCGAGTCGAGATTTTTCAGCTTCGTCTTGAGTTTCTGCAATACGGTTGTAGTTTTCGAGAGAGAATTTTGAATCAATTGGAATTATTTTGTCTCGAACACGCACGATAGCATCTACTATTTCTCCGTTATTGAAAGAATATTGCATCTGGTATGACCCGGGCGGCATCACGTTTTTCAAAAGTGTTTCTAGATAGTACTCTCCTAGTACACCACGCTGTTTTGGGTTTTTGAGAATATTTTGAAGTTGCTGAAGTTGATCAGTAAATCCCATAACTTGTTTGTTTGTTTCCTGCAGGCGAGTAACTTGTTCTGTAATATCTCGCATGGCAGCAAATGTTTGTTTGGCACTGTCGCCTAACTTGTTGTCGACAGTTTTTGAAAGATCTCCAAATTTGTGGTCAACGGTTCTGTTGAGTTCGTTGATTTGTTGAACAAGAAGATTCATTGATTCTGAGTCTTCTTGTTTGGCGGGTTTTTTCCGAAGAGTTATTACCAAAAGAACGACAGCTATTATGAGTAGTATAAGTATGATTATTTCCATGAACTACAGTATATCATGAGACTAAAAGCAAAGAAAAAGCCCGGAAAATTCCGGGCTCGTACTCTAGACCTTTTGTGGCTCTAGTCTTCTTTTTCCTTAACTTGAACTTCTTCTGGATATGCTTCGATAGCGTCTTGAATTGCTCCAAGGGTTAGTTCATTGACTGCTACCCAGAATTCAATCCCAACTTCATCACTGGCTGGTGATTTTTCAATTCTTTCGGGGAATGAGAAACCGTTGGGAAAAACGCCTTCAATTTTTTTAATTACTATTTTACCTAGATTTTCTGGGCTGTATTCAGCGTGTTCTGTGTGAGACACTAATACACTGAACACTCCAGATTTATTCTGGTTTGGGGTAAAGGACACGATATTCATAGGGCTTGATTTAGTTTATTGTACAATACCATAAATAAATAAAAACGCAATAAAAAAACCCGCTCATGATCGAGCGGGCAAAATGTGAGGGAAAAGAGCTAATACGAGTAATAATGACACTACTAAAGATATTACAAAAAGTGTCGGAAAGATGATAAAGATTGTTGACACAAAGCAGGTCCAAAGAAGGACAATGATTTGTTCCCCTGTGTTTAGAGTTCTTGTTTCTTCCATAAGTCAAAGTTTTATTTACAATACTACTTTCTATGGGAAACGCAAGCATGGCGCCCTTTGGGCGCCATGCAATTTATGTATTCAAGAAATGCTCAAGCGTGTAGATCCAGTCCTCTTCGTCTTGTTCAGACTGACGTTTCGTGTTGAGAAGCCATTCAAGGTAGCCTCTGTCAGACAAAGCAATATCAGCAATTTTTGCGCCGTTGTGCTTTCCAAAAGTAAATTTAGTAATGAGGCTTGGTGCTTGGCTTATTTCCACCATTCTTGTGAGTGTTTGCTCGTCGTCTAGTTTTTCTTGTTCTTTGAGTTTTGTAAACAGTCGAACAAAAAGTTTTTCAAGAATGAGCACATCTCCTTTTGCATCATGAGCTTGAACTTTCTCATTGATGTCATTGTCGAGCTCAAGAAGGTATCGAAGGTACTGCAAATTGTGTCGGGCTATTTTCATATCAGGGTCAAGATGTCGAACAATCTTGAGAGTGTCTATGGTGTTTGCGCAAGTAATATTTTCTTTTTTCATCATATCAACGTCAAATTTTGCGTTGTGCGCTACGGGTACTGTGTTTGGGTTTTCAAATAGCGCTTTGACTTCAGAGTATTGCGAACTTGTTGTAAAGACTGGTTTGTCCTCAAGCATTTTGGGGGTGATGTGGTGTACCGCTTGGGATTCCACAGACAAAACAACTTCGGGCTTGTACAGCTCGTCAAACATTTCTGTTATAGGTTGGTTGAGTGTTTTGTAAGCAAGTTGGCACAAACGGTCTGGCTCTTGGTTTCCCGTTGTTTCAGTGTCAAAAAATATGAGTGTTTTTTCTGATTGTATTTCCATGAATGTATTTTAGCATAGGATTAAATAGACTTGCATTTTTTATTTTTTGTGATATGATAATTTCAGAAAATAATTTTTTGAAGATAAGGGTGGAGACCAATTTACTTGGTCAAAAAAAGGTGGGGCAGAAAGTACATAGCAGTACAAGCCCCGCCTTTTATTATTTGCACCAAAAAGAAAACCGCCCAAAGGCGGTATTTTTTTATTCAAATTTCTTTAAGAAGTCATCTGAATTATTATCTGTGTATGTTCCACTTAGTTCAGTGACAATTCTCCCATTGATAATAACAACGGTAAATTTATCGTCATCGTGGGTAGATAGGTAAAATCGAATAGATTCTACATATAAAACCTGCGTTCCTTTTACTGGTTGTATGCTGCGTATCGATGTTGTCATCATGTAATGAACATCTTTTCCTACATTCAAATTTTCAATATACCTGTACACAGTTAATATAGCAGAGACATCTTTATCGGTCTTTATTTCTTTCATAGTGCGTGCGTTATTTTCCTTGACTCTATAACATCTAGTGGTTTTTGACAAGTATAGATTTTTATTTCTCAATTGCTATAATAGATTTATGAGTATAGAACAACAAATCAAAGACCAGATGAAAGAGGCTATGAAAAGTAAGGATGAGGTTCGACTTTCTGTAATGAGAGGTATTAAGGCAGCTTGTACAAACGAGCTTGTTGCAACAGGTAAAACTCCTCAGGATTCTGTGGATGACGACCTGGCAATGTCTGTGATTAAGCGTCTTGCAAAGCAAAGAAAAGATTCCATCGACCAATTCACAAAGGGTGGGCGAGAAGACCTTGCTGAAATAGAAGCAAAAGAGCTTGTGGTCCTTGAGGAATTTTTGCCAGAACTTATGTCTCAAGACCAAATTCGTCCAATTGCAGAAGCAAAAAAAGCTGAACTTGGAGTAGATGACAAATCAAAAATGGGAATATTAATAGGCTCTGTAATGAAAGAACTTGGCGGAAAAGCTGACGGTGCTGATGTGAAAACTGTAGTTGAATCTCTTTTTTAGTATGAAATTTATTTTACGTTTTATTGTATTTACCCTTGCTATTGTTGCGTCAGCATATTTTGTGTCTGGTGTTTTTGTAGAAGGTATTGTCCCAGCCTTAATCGCTGGAGCTCTTTTGACGTTGATTCATTCAATTATCAAACCCATTATCAAGGTTATAACACTTCCCATAAACCTTGTTACTTTTGGTTTGTTTGCCTTGGTTTTGAATGGTATTTTCTTTTGGTTTGTTTCGACGCTTATCAATGGATTTTCTGTGAGTGATTTTGTGTCGGCTGTGTGGGGTGCTGTTGTGGTTTCTATTATTAACTGGTTGTTTAATCTTATTGTTGACTAATGTTTTTCAAGAAAAAAATTCAAGTTGTAACACATAGTGGTTCATTTCATTCGGATGACGTATTTGCGGCGGCGGTTTTGGATTTATATTTTAAAAAAAATAACCAAAAACATAATCTTACTCGCTCAACAGATTCTGATGTAATTAATGCCGCTGATATTGTTTTTGATATTGGTGGTGTTTACGATATTGAATCAAAACGATTTGACCACCACCAAAAAGGCGGGGCTGGGGAGCGTGAAAATGGAATTCCATATGCTGCTTTTGGTTTGATTTGGAAAGAGTATGGACTCGAACTGTGTGACGGAAATGTAGATGTCTGGAATCAAATAGACAAAAGTCTTGTTCAGTCTATTGATGCTGGAGATAACGGTATTAACTTGTTTGAGTCAATTAACAAGAGTGCGACACCTGTTTTAGTCCAAAGTCTTTTCGCCTCTCTTAATATAAGTTTTGATGAGAGTCCATCTTTGCTTGATCAGAGATTTGATGAAGCTTCTTATATTGCCGCAAGATACCTAGAACGAACTCTACACCAAACAAAAGCTCAACAGAAAATAAATGACATTGTTAAAGAGGCGTACAATAACTCAGACGATACAAGGCTTGTGATCATGGATGAGGCTTATGGTCGAATGCCCTTAAGTGTTGCAGTGAGCGCGTATGATAAAATTTTATACTTCGTGTATCCATCGGGGCGTAGTGGAGCTTGGAGTGTTTGTGCTTCAAGAATTAAATCTGACAGTTTTGAATCGAAAAAACCTTTTCCAGAAGAATGGAGGGGTTTGAGAGATGGCCAGATGGCAGAAGTCTCTGGAATTAGCGATACGACTTTTTGCCATAATTCAGGTTTTCTGTGTGGAGCAAAAACAAAAGAAGCGGCAATAGAGCTTGCTAAAAAGGCTTTAGAAGCGTAGTGTATACAATCTATGGCATTTGTAGACGAACTTACAATTTATGCAAAAGCGGGCGACGGTGGAGACGGCGTTGTTCGATGGCGACAAGAGAAGTTTGTACCCCAAGGAGGTCCTTCGGGTGGAAACGGTGGACGAGGTGGAGATGTCTATCTTGAGGCTGTTCGTGATGTTAATATTCTTTCAAAATACTCAAGCCGACCAAAATTCAAGGCCGAGAACGGAAGAGCTGGATCAAAGAAAAGCCAGCATGGAGAAAATGGTGAAGAGTTAGTTATTAAAATCCCTGTGGGAAGTATTATTCGAAACACTGAGACAGGCGACGAATATGAACTTTTGGAAGCTGATCAGAGAATCAAGATTCTTGATGGTGGGCGAGGAGGTTTGGGTAACGAGCACTTCAAGGCGTCCACAAATACAACTCCCTATGAGTGGACTCCAGGTAAGACAGGTCAAGACGGAACATTTGCTATTGAACTTCGTTTATTCGCAGATGTTGGTTTGGTTGGGTTCCCAAATGCAGGGAAGTCAACTCTTATCCAGGCTATAACAAACTCAAAATCAAAAATTGCCTCATACCAATTTACAACTCTTGATCCTCACCTTGGGGCTTTTTATGAATTTATTGTTTCAGATATTCCGGGAATTATCGAAGGTGCTTCTGGAGGGAAGGGACTTGGTCACAAATTTCTTAAACATATTTCTCGTACACGAACAATTGTTCACCTTGTTTCTTTTGAAAACGAAATTGACAACGAAGGAGGAATGATGAAATCCTACAAAGCTATTCGAAAAGAACTTGAAGATTTTGATCCTAGACTTCTCGAAAAAGATGAATACATACTTCTTACAAAAACTGATGTTGCCGACGAAAAAATTGTAAAACGAGTAACAAAAGAATTTGAAAAATTAGGAAAGCCAGTATTTGCAATTACTATGTTTGACGACAATCAAACAAAAGAATTCGAACACAAACTTTTGGAAATATTGAGAAAATAAAAAAGCGCCTAACTAGGCGCTTTTCCTGCGTTGAAATCCTATGTAGTAACAAATCCAATAGATTACACTTATCATTATTAGATTATCAGAAAAGGTTAATTCATGAAGTTCCAATATCGAAAGCTTTGAAAATTTAGGAATGTCCCTGATAGCTAAATATGTTCCATATGAGTTAACTCCACTTTTAATAAGTATAAGTATCGTCATTAGCCATACTAGATATTTCATTTCTTCATAATTTTTTAAAGTGTTAACTGTTCCTGAAAACACAGCTCCAACAATAAGCCAAAACATAAGAAAAAAAGAAAATAATACTTGATTTAGGATTAGGAAATTGATAGGTATTTCTCTGCCAAACAAAGAGGCAGCAAGAACAGTTGAGCATACAATAAAAATTAATAAACTCAATTTAAAAAAAGAGCTGATGTGTTTGTTTTTCATAAGAGTTTTTTTAAATAATACATAATATATATCAGAAGTCAAATTTCACAAAACCTTATTTTTAAGTATAATTCAAGATATGGAAAGCAAAGAACGACCTATCTACAAAGGAAAATATTATCTTACTATCGGACTTGAGATTCATGCCGAACTCAAAACAAAGACAAAAATGTTTTCTCGGGCGGTAAATAACCCCGACGAAGAAAAGCCAAATCAAAATATTGATCCAGTATCTATGGCGCACCCTGGAACACTTCCTGTGATCAACAGAAAAGCTCTTGAACATATGGTTCGAATTGGGCTTGCTGTTGGTGGTGAAGTAGCAAATTTTACAGAGTTTGATAGAAAAAACTATTTTTATCCTGACATTCCAAAAGGCTATCAAATTTCTCAGTTTAAATACCCGATTGTTTCTGGGGGTTCTTTGGCTGGTGTTGAAATCACTCGAGTTCATTTGGAGGAAGACACCGGAACAAACAAACACACAGAAGGGTATTCTCTGGTTGATTTTAACCGTGCAGGTGTTCCTTTGGCTGAACTTGTGACAGAGCCTGTAATTTATTCTCCAGAACAAGTAGCTGAATTTGCAAAAGAGTTTCAGTTGCTTTTGCGAACACTTGGTGCTGGAGATGCAAATTTGCAAAAAGGTGAAATGCGAGTTGAGGTAAACTTATCTGTCTCGGACAACCCAAATATACTTGGAACAAAAGTAGAGGTAAAAAATATTGGTTCTTTCAAAGCTGCTGAGTCAGCCGCTCGATACGAACTCGATAGACATATGGCCCTTCTTGAAGACGGGGAGGGTGACAAAATTGTTCAGGAGACTCGAGGTTGGGATGAAGACAAACAAATCACTGTAAGTCAACGATCCAAAGAAAACTCTGAAGAATATCGATACTTTCCTGATCCAGACCTGCCAAAACTATATCTGCACGATATGTTTGATTTAGATGCCATGAAGTCAGAACTTCCGGAACTTCCATGGGAAAAGCGAGTTCGACTTGCGGAGCTTGGGATAAAAGAAGCTGACATTGAGATTCTTATTGGTGATATGGAGATAGCTCCTTTGTTTGAATATGTTGCGAAGAAATTTGGAGATAATGCAGACATGTTGGTAAAAACTTCAAATTATCTCTGTTCAGATTTGATTGGATATAGAGGTTCTGAAGAAAGTTTCCAATACCCAGAAAAAGAAAGTTTTACAAAACTTATGCAGATGGTTGTTGCTAACGAAATCAACTCTCGAGCAGTAAAGGATATTCTCTTAATACTGTGTACTCTTGGTGGTGACCCCGAACAAATCGCAGAAGAGAAAGGAATGAAACAGCAAAGTGATGAGGGTGCTATCAAAGAACTTGTACAAAAAGTTCTGGATGCAAATCCTGGACCAGTGCAAGATTTTAAATCTGGAAATGAAAACTCACTCAAATTTTTGATGGGACAAGTAATGAAAGAAAGTAAGGGAACAGCAAATCCTCAAATCGCTACAAAACTGATTAAAGAAATTCTTGCCTAAAAATTAAAAACCGCCCCAAGGCGGTTTTTTTTATTCTATCCCATGATCAAGGATATTAGTAAACTCTTTAGAATACTTACTCTTGGAATACTCCAGAGGAATTTTTTGGTATAGATTTCCAATAACAATCAAAATTATAATTTCAATCATTGTCGGAAACCAACCAAAAGGTAAAAAGAAGACACAAGAAAAGATAACAGAAAATAAATTTCTCTTGAATTTCTGAATATTTTTACGAAGCGTCTGCATCGTGTTTATTGTTTTTGCAAATAACCAGTGGCAAACAAGACTACTGATACAAAGAGCGTGAAGTACAACAATTGTTCCAAAACTCAAGATAAGTAAAATTGATATTTCTATTTCATCGAATCCCACGAATTGTCGTGTTAAACGAGTAATTATTTCTGCGGCATTAAATACACAATTATCTGAAGAGACAAATAAAACCCCCTCAAATATAATTATGAATATTACTATACTAATACCAAGATACAGTAAGTTAAAAAAGAACTTCTTTTTCATGAGTTTTAATTTATGGGTTTGGCTTACTGTATTGTTTTTGGTTTACTCTGTCAATCAACACCTTGTAGTCCATTCTTTTTGCTATACTTAAGATATAATAATTTAAATTTTCTTATCTATACTTATGCAAAAAACACGAGTTGCTATTAATGGTCTTGGTCGTATTGGAAGAGCTTTCTTGAAAGTTGCGGTAAAGCGACAGGATTTGGATATTGTTGCAGCAAATGATCTTGGAGATCTTGAGAATTTGGCTTATCTTTTGAAGTATGATACTGCATACGGGGTGTCTTCTTTTGAGGTTGAAATTGTTGACGGTAAACTTGTTGTTGATGGTAAGATAATTTCTTTTTTGTCTGAATCAGACCCTTCCAAACTTCCATGGGGTGAAATGAATATCGACGTAGTTGTGGAATCTACAGGAGTTTTTACAGATTATGCAAAAGCAAATATGCACAGAGACGCTGGTGCAAAACGTGTTGTTATTTCTGCACCGGGAAAAGGAAGTCCTGCGGAAGGTGTAGAAGCAGCTACAATACTTATGGCTATCAACGAAGACAAACTCCAAACTTGTCAGATTTCTTCAAATGGTTCATGTACAACAAACGCATCAAGTCCTTTGATTGGAATTTTGGATAAAACCATAGGTGTTGAAAAGGCAATGTTAAATACTATTCATGCCTACACAGCAACTCAACCTATTGTGGATGGTCCGAGCAAGAAAGATTTTCGTCGAGGGCGAGCCGGTGCTCAGAATATGGTTCCAACAACTACTGGTGCAGCCGTTGCTGTGACAGAAGCTTTTCCAGATTTGGTTGGTAAATTTGATGGAATAGCGGTTCGGGTGCCTGTGATTGCAGGATCTATTGCTGATATTACATTTATCTCAAAACGAAACACAACAGTAGAAGAGGTTAATTCTATTTTGCGAGAAGCGGCACAAGACGCAAATTGGGCTCGAGTATTTTCTGTAACCGAAGAACCTCTTGTATCAAGTGATATTCTTGGAAGTCAGCACGCAGCTATTGCTGACTTGAATATGACACGTGTGGTTGATGGAAACTTGGTTAAAGTTATGTCTTGGTATGACAACGAAATGGGATATACTCACACGCTTGTTGATCACGTTGTTCAAGTTGGAAGTCATTTACAATAACAATGCAAAACACAAAAGGAACAATTGCATTTGGGGCAGATCATGCTGGGTTTGCTATGAAAAACGAACTCATGTCTTTTCTGAAAAATGAAGGATATGCGGTTGTTGACCATGGAGCTTTCAATTCAAATCCTGATGATGATTATCCAGACTTCGTAACAAAAGTTGCTCGGGAGGTTTCTCGACACCCGGACACCTTGCGAGGAATTGTTTTGGGAGGAAGTGGAAATGGAGAAGCTGTTGTGTGTAATAGATTTCCTAGCGTAAGAGCGGCTGTCTACTACGGAGGGAATGTTGAAATTGTTTCTTTATCTCGAGAGCACAATGACGCAAATATTCTGAGCCTGGGTGCGCGATTTGTAGATATTGAAGAAGCAAAAATGGTAGTATTAAAGTGGCTTAATACAAAATTTTCAGAAGATGAACGTCACATTCGTCGAATACAAAAGATTGATAATCTTTATGATCAATTTTAATTTATATACATATGGAAATTGACAAACAAAACTTAACAAAGATTGTTGGCAAGCTTATGGACCCTCACAAGGGTATTCTCGCTGCTGACGAAAGTAACGGAACTGCAAACAAACGTTTCAAACCTTTGGGTATAGAGGAGACAGAAGAAAACCGAAAGAGATATCGCGAACTTCTTTTTACAACTCCTGCCATGGAAAAGTATCTTTCTGGTGTTATTTTGTATGACGAGACAATACGTCAAATGACTGATGACGGAATTTTGTTTCGTGACCTCCTTAAAGACAAGGGTGTACTTCCTGGAATAAAAGTTGATAGAGGACTCAAGCCTTTCAAGGGTTCAAGTGAAGAAACTCTAACTCAAGGATTGGAAACTCTAGATAGTATGCTTCCAGAATATCGACAAATGGGGGCGATGTTTACAAAATGGAGAGCTGCTTTCTCAATTAACACAACAAAAAATACTCCATCAAAAGAAAACATAGAAGCAAACTGCGAACTGCTTGCAAAGTATGCAAAAAAAGTTCAAGAAAACAGGATGGTTCCCATGGTGGAACCTGAGGTTGAGTTGCGCGGAAATCACACTATTGATGATGCGGAAAAAGTAACAGAACGAGTTTTGACACTTTTGTTTGAGGCTCTTAAAAAAGAAGAGGTATTCTTGGGAGGGTTCATTTTAAAAACAAGTATGGTTGTTGCTGGTGGAGATCAAAAAGCCCAAGCTTCGCATGATATGGTTGCTTGTAAAACTGTGTCTGTTTTACGAAAAGTAGTTCCACCTCAAACGGGAGGGGTTGTATTTTTGTCGGGCGGACAGTCTCCTGACTACGCAGCTCACAACCTGGATGCTATTGCCAAACTTGGACCTCATCCGTGGCCTGTGACATTTTCATTTTCGCGAGCTATACAGTCTCCAGCTCTTAATGTCTGGAAAGGTAAGGATGAAAACAAAGCACAAGCACAAAAACTTCTTGTTGAACGTCTAGAGTTAAATACTCATGCGCGACAGGGGAAAATACAGCACGGTCCAGGGCAAGTGAGTGAGCATCATGTTACAGGGCTTCGCGGCTTCTTTTGGATTGTTGTTTTACTTCTTATTATATTTTTAATTATTTTTTAATTCCGTATGGCTGAAATTATTCCGGCTGTTATGCCACAAGACACTAGAGATATAGAAGCTGCTGTTACGCGGTATATTGATACTGATGTTAAGACAATTCAACTTGACTTGATGGATGGTGATTTTTCGCCAGCAAAAACTTGGCCCTACAAGAGTAAGAATCAATACAAAGATTACAAATTACTTCAAGAAGAAGGTTTTCCGGGTTGGGAAGATATCGATATCGAGCTTGATCTCATGATTGCAAACCCATTGAAAGATATGGTGAATTTTATAGAGTATGGGCCATCTCGAATTATTGTCCACGCGTCCTCTGTTTCTAAAGATGAGTATTTAGAATTTTTGCAAACACACAATTCTTCTCGAAGCTTTATTCATTTTGGCTTAGCTTTTTCTATTGGTGATACTGTTGCAGACTACAGAGAGTTACTTGACGTTGTTGACTTTGTCCAATGTATGGGAATTGAATCCATAGGAAAACAGGGTGAACCTTTTGATGACAGAGTTTTTGTCCTTATTAAAGAAGTTCAAAAAATAAAATCTGACATGCCAATTAGTGTTGACGGTGGTGTTGGTCCAGAATCTGCAGCGAAACTTATCAAAGCAGGTGCCTCGAGACTTGTTTCTGGAAGTTTTTTGGCTTCCTCGTATGATATTCCTCAGAGTATTGAAGATCTTGGTGGAACAGATGTTGAAGAAATATAGTACAATAAAAACATGTCATTCATTTCTCCCCAAAAAATAAAAGAATTGGAACTCAAGGCTAATGATATTCGAGAGTCTATTGTTGATATGCTCGAAGACGCTGGTTCGGGACATACCGCAGGACCTCTTGGTATGGCAGACATATTTACTGCGCTTTATTTTCATTCTGCAAAACACGACCCACACAATCCTGATTGGGAAGAGCGAGACCGAATAATTTTGTCTAATGGTCATATTGTTCCTGTTCGCTACGCGACAATGGCTCATGCAGGATATTTCCCCCTAGAAGAACTCAAGACGCTTCGTAAATTTGGAAGTCGTCTTCAGGGTCATCCTGAGCGAGAGAGAATTATTGCACTAGAAACAACTTCAGGGCCTCTTGGTTCTGGGCTTTCGCAAGCTTCTGGAATAGCCCTTGCTGGACGAATGGACAACAAGAAGTTTCTTACATTTTGCCTTATGTCTGACGGGGAAATGCAAGCTGGGAATATTTGGGAAGCAGCCATGTTTGCTGCAGCAAACAAACTTTCAAATCTTATTGGAATTATAGACCGAAACAATATTCAAATTAATGGTATGACAGAAGATGTGATGCCTTTGGAGTCACTCCGCGCAAAATGGGAGGCCTTCAATTGGCATGTTATGGAAATTGACGGTCACAATATTGAAGAAATTGTGTATGCAATAGATCAAGCTCGAGCAATCTACGAAAAACCAATAATGATTATCGCCCATACAATTCCCGGAAAAGGAATTAAAGAAATTGAATTTGACTACACATGGCACGGCAAACCACCAACGAAAGAAGAAGAGAAGAAGTTTTTGAAAGAATTGAGAACATTACGAGGTAAAATACAAGCAAGTCATCATGAATAAAAAAGTTATAGCAGTGTTAATAATTATTGGGTTGGCAATTATATTGCTTGTTTTTGGTGGAAATAAAGAAGACACAAATCCACTACCAACACGTGACCTAGAGGGCGTTGAAACATTTGAAAGCGCAGAAGAGGCGTGTGCCGAGACCACATCAGCTCAAGAGTTTGACGACATTGTTCGTGCGGACGAATATTACCAAGCGTGTTTAGTTCAATATAATCAATAGCAACCATGACACACCCGGACCCAAAACTTCATAAGGATACTTTCAATATTCACAAGCTCGAGCAAGCTGCAACTCGAGATGGTTTTGGACATGGGCTCGTAGAGGCAGGGAAGAAAGATTCTAATGTTGTTGCGCTCTGTGCTGACTTGGCAGAATCAACTCGAACACATTGGTTCCGAGAGGCTTTTCCAGAACGATATGTTGAGCTTGGTGTTGCAGAACAAAATCTTGCGACCGTTGCCTCAGGTATGGCAAATTATGGAAAAATTCCATTCATAATGTCCTATGCAGCTTTTTCTCCTGGGCGAAACAACGAACAGATACGAACAACAATTTCTTTGAATAATGTTCCTGTGAAAATTGTAGGGTGTCATGCAGGACTTTCTGTTGGACCTGACGGTGCAACGCATCAAGCTCTAGAAGATATTGGTCTTATGCGAATGCAACCAAACATGACTGTTCTGGTGCCTTGTGACAGTGTTGAGGCAGAGAAAGCAACAATTGCTGCTGCGGCGTATCCTGGGCCTGTATATATTCGTTTAGCTCGAGACAAAAGCCCTATTTTCACAACTTCTGAAACTTCATTTGAAATTGGAAAAGCGCAAGTTGTGTTTGATTCACATACTTACTCTGGAAAGACACCAGAGATTGGTATTATTGCTTGTGGTTCGATGGTTCATCGGACACTTCTTGCTGCGAAAGAGCTTTGTGAGGAAGGTGTCTTTGCGTCGGTCATGAATGTCGCAACAATCAAACCTTTTGATCACGGTGCTGTACAAGTATTTGCAAAAGAGTGCGGAGGGATAGTGACCGTTGAGGAACACCAAATTACTGGAGGGTTGGGGAGTGCTGTTGCTGAGTCTCTGGCCGCAAGCAATCCTCGACCTATTGAATTTATTGGTGTTCACGATCGATTTGGTCAGTCAGGGGAAACTGAGGAATTGTACAAAGAATACGGGCTCACAGTAAGTGATATTAAAATCGCTGCTAAAAAGGTAAGAAGTAGAAAATAATATGCAAAAACCACAAACCGGAGACTTATACTTTCATTTCAAAGACGCAGACAAACTAGAACAAGAACGAAAGCTGTATACAATCATAGGTCTTGCTCGACACTCAGAAACAGAAGAAGTTTTGGTTGTGTATAAAGCGCATTATAATATGGATTATTTAGATGAGGTTGATGCTGACTATATGGCAAGACCACTAGAGATGTTTATGGATACTGTCGAGCGCGATGAGTATTCTGGACCAAGATTCATTCTCAATAAGTAAAACCACCTCGAAAGGTGGTTTTTAAAATGTGCATTTCTCATGAAAAACAAGTAAGGTGCTATCAATGAGATGGATACCTTTGGTGTGGTAGGTAATAGTACTGTCAGCTTCCAAAAGCAGTTCCACAGAAGGTTCTTTTATTTTAAGAAATTCCTCATACAACTCTATTGTTATTTCACTTCTTTTTCTAAAAAACAAAAAATGACTTTCTAATCTTTCAAGATTTTCACAAATAGGATTGTCTTGAATTATAAAGAAATCACCACAATAATAAATTTCAGAATTGATAGCGTTTACATACCAAGTATACTCATGATACAAGCTGTCTATTCTGTGTGGATTTTGAGCTTGTATTTGATTTCCAATAAAGAAAGCAAAGAGGGTTATACATTTATTCATAGGTACTAGATTTTCTTGAGTATAACAAAAAAGAGGCTATAAAGCCTCTTTTTCTAATTCTATAAGTTGTTTTTCGAGATCGCTTGTGTCTTCACCCAACATTGCTTTTACTGCGATTTCTTCTTGAAGTTCTTGGATTTTATCTTGCATATTAGTTGTTTTGTATCCGTCGTTTTATTTCATTGTCAATTTCTAAAATCTCATTCTGGATATCTGCAATTTCTTTTGTGTTTGCATTCATCTCAATATCATTTTCTAGATTAACACTGGTATCCATAAGTTGTTCATAACGGCGCTCGAGTTCTTTTTTGTTAGCTTCCACTGTTACAAGATCTGTTTGTGAGTATTTATTAATTTCTCTGTGGTCTTTGGGTTTTGGGAAATTTTCCATAGTAAAGTAATTCTTATTTTTTATACATCTGATAAACGTCTCTTAATTTGTTTCGTAGAACTGTTATTTTCTCTCGAAGCTCCAAGGCCCTCTGACTCTCCTTGTGGTGATTTTCTGCAAGTTCTTTGTATTCATCTTCATATGGTCTTAACCTTTCTTGAATTTCTTTGAGCGCATCAGATATTTTTTGTTTGTCTTTGGTAACCCAATCAAACTCCTGAAACACCTGATCCATCCAGGTGTCCATTTGTTCTTTTGTTAGACTTTCAATATTTTCAATTTGATTTGCTGTTTCGGACATTGTTTAGTTAATTTTCTTTGGCTTGTAATCATTCGGTGCTTCAGAAAGAAAATGCTCTAGTTCACCTCGAGTAAACAAACCTTCTTGAGCACCAATGTGTTGTACGACATTCATTGAGTTTACGGGCCCCCAAGACAAGGCTTCGGGAACACTAAGCCCGAGTGCCAGGGCTGTTGTGAATGTGCTTGAAAATGAATCCCCAGCACCTGTTCGTTCTACTGGAGGTTTTGGGTCTGGGTAGATAGGATGAAACCAGGCGTCTGTTCCGTCATATGCATAAGCACCCTCTGGTCCGTCTGTAATACAAACAATCTTAGGTCCAAGTTCGTGCATTTTCTGTAAAAGAACAAGTATTTCAGACTCTTCAGTTTGTAGAATTTTTTGTGATTCTTCTTTGTTGCAGAAAAAAACTTCGGTATTTTGATATATATCCTTTAGTTTTTCTGGCCCTAAGTTGATTTGAAATGTTCCAGGTTGAAAAGCCAATTTCGTCTCAGGGTGTTTTACTAAGTAGTCAGCAATTTGCTGGTGGTAGTGAAGAGAGTTTGGCGCTACAGAAGAAAAGTAAATCCATTTAGGTGCGGGAATGTTCTCCATAATAGAAGGGAAGTCATAGTTGAACTCCGCGTGCTTGATAAGAATCGTCCGTTCCGCATTAAACGACATTACGAAGTGGTAGTTTGTATCAAACCCCTCTTGTTTTTGAACTAATGTTGTGTCTACTTGGTTTTTTCTCAAACTATCAACGCAATCCTTTCCGTGTTGATCATCTCCAACATGGGTAATACAAGTCGAAGAAAGTCCAAGTCTTGCTGCCGAAACAGAAGCGTTGGGTGCATTTCCGACACCACTCACAACCTTGAGATTTTTGTAGGGGATCTTGTCCCCAAACCGCATAGAAATAGTACAGTCGTCATTATTGATATTGCAGTGCACTTCTGCGTCCTGAAGCTCTATAAATGCGTCCACCACAACATCCCCAATGGACAGAAAATCAATTTGTTTATCACTCATGCAAATTTAATAGATTTTAACTAATATGATTTTATTATACCATCTCAATACAAATTGGTTTTTGTGCTAAAATTAAGCCATGGAACAAGAACTTATTAAAGAAATCCAAACATTACTTGAAGGGGACGTGGAAACCTCTGAACAAGAATTAGAATCTCATAGTACTGACTACAGTATTTTCAAAATTCGTCCTCAAGTTATTGTTTACCCAAAAGACTCGCAAGACATTCAAAAATTGGTTCGGTGGGTTAAAGAAAAGAAAGAAGGTGGAGGTTACAGTGATCTTTCAATTACCGCCCGTGCCGCAGGGACATGTATGTCGGGAGGTTCTTTGAATGAATCTATTATTCTTGATGTAACACGTCATATGCGAGGAGTATTGGAAGTTACCAAAGAAGACTTAGGAACACAAAAAGGGCCAACAGGACACAAGTATCCTCTCGTGGGTTTTGCTCGCGCTTTGCCTGGAACATACTATCGAGACTTCGAAAAAGCAACAAAAGCAAAAGGTATGATTTTGCCATGTTTTCCAGCGTCAAAAAATTTGTGCGCAGTAGGTGGAATGGTTGCAAATAATGGTGCTGGTGAAAAAAGTTTGAAATACGGACAAAACAAAGACTTCGTTCAAGAGCTCAAAGTTGTGTTTGCTGATGGAAATGAGTATACGGTAAAACCAATCTCAAAAACAGAACTCGAAGCAAAAGTTATTGAAGACACATTTGAAGGGCGACTCTATCGTTCTGTTTGGAATATTATCAAGCGAAACGAGGAAGACATCACAGAAGCAAAACCTCAAACAACGAAAAATTCCTCAGGCTACCTTATTTGGGATGTTTGGGACGAGAAAACGCAAATATTTGATCTCACAAAGCTTATTGTGGGAGCGCAAGGCACGACTGGAATTATTACCGAAATTACCTACAAACTTGTTCCTGTAGAAGCTTTTTCAAACCTGCTGGTGCTCTTTGCAAAAGATATTCAAGTTATTCCAAATATTGTCAGAGATCTTGAGAATTTTGATGTTGAAACGCTTGAGGTTTACGATGACCACACCTTCAAATTTGCCATGAGATTCTTTGGTGACTTTCTCAAAGACAAGGGTATTTGGGGTGCTTTGAAATATTTTTTCAATTTTATTCCAGAATTATTCCTTTTTGTTACAGGTGGAATTCCAAAATTCGTGATTCTTGTTGAATTTGTTTCAAATGACAAAGAGGAAATAGAAGATGAGCTTCATCGAGCTTCCCAAGTCATGCGAAAGTATCCTGTAAAAATGCGAATACTCGAACACGAAAACCAAATTCAAAAATACTGGGATGTCCGACGTGATTCATTTAAGCTTCTTTCGGATCATTCCAAAAAATTACGAACAGCACCGTTTATCGACGATATTGTTGTTCCGGTAGATGTACTCCCTCAATATATCCCTCAACTTACCAAGATCTTGGATGAATACAAACTTCTGTACACTGTGGCGGGACACGTGGGAAATGGAAACCTCCACATAATTCCTCTTATGGATTTCAACGACCCTAAAACAGCGGAGATTATCCTCGAACTTTCTCCTAAAATATACGAACTAGTAAAACACTACGGCGGATCAATGACTGCGGAGCACAACGACGGTTTGATTCGAACTCCATTTCTGCCAATGATGTTTGGGGATAGTGTGGTTGGGGTATTCAAGGAAATAAAAGAATCTTTTGATGAGCGATATATGTTCAACCCAAAGAAAAAAGTTGGGGCAACACAAGAAGATATTGAAGAATATATCATTCGACAAAAATAAAAAGAAACCTCAGCTTTGCGCTGAGGTTTTGTTCTGTAACGGAAGAATAAAAGTAACATAACCCATTAAACTACCAGCTATAAATACTAAGGGTAGTTTCAGCAGTATCTCTGACCACCCACCGATTAGAATATCGGGTCTTATTAGCTTAAGTATTATTATAAGTGTGAGACACAAAATAATATTACCAACAGAACACAACCACCATTTCTTTGGTGTTTGTTCTATCACTATTGCTATATAACCTCCACCAAAAAAGGTGTGAAGACCAATAAAGCTAATAGCTATAAAGCTCAACAAAGATAATTCTTTGGAGAAAAGCAATACTGCAAACGCGCAAACAGGGAAGATTTGTGCAATAAGGATGTGTTTCTTAAAAGGGCTCATAATCCAAGATTTAATGTTTGTTTTAATCCTAGTCTTTTGCGGAACTTTAGTCAATTTTTGTAATACAACCACTCTTCATTCGTCTTCTGTTGTGTATGGAAGACTATCGAACATATATCAAAAATACTACAGACCAGCGACTCGTTGGGACTGTTCTCCTTTTCATTATGATGATAGGTTTCTTTGTTTTGGGGGCAACCTTTGATCATGTGTCTCAATATCAGAACAATGATTTTGCTATGACTTTTCAAGACTCAAACTAAACCTTTTTGAGGTATACTATATTCATACTATGAAAACATCGACATATCTCAAAAACACTTTTACTTTAGTTGTTATATCTACAATACTTTTTGGCCTGACTGCTCTGTCTCCTCGTTTGGCGCACGCACAGCTAAGTGACGCACAAAAAGCCCAACTTCAAAAAGAACTTTCTCAACTTGAATACGAAATAGCTCAACAACAAAAAGTTTTGGACGGGCAAAAGGTAAAGTCAGCAAGCCTACAAGGTGACATCGAAATACTTCGTACTCAAATCAACCAAGCCAAGTCAAAGATTCGCGCTCGTGAACTCGAAATTAGCAATATTTCAGGAGAGATTACTCAAAAAGAAAGCGCAATAAAAAATCTTACAACCACTATTTCAGATAGGCAAAAAGCTCTTGGTGAGCTTATTCGTCGAACCAACGAGTTTGATCAAATTGGTTTTATTCACTCACTTCTTACACCAGAAACAATTTCTGAATTTTATGGAAGTGTTGATCAACTTTCAAACATAAAAGGCGAAATCAAAGGGGAGGTAGAATACATCAAAGTTGAAAAAAAAGAAACAGAAGAAGTAAAAGTGGTTCTTCAAGATAAGCGAAACGAAGAAATAGACAAGAAGAAAGTTATTGAAGCCGAGCAACGCAAGGTTGAAGAAGACAGAAAAGAACAAGAACAACTACTTACTATCTCAAAAACTCAAGAAAAACAATATGAAAACATTCTTGCAGAACGTCGAGCTCGAGCTGTAGAGATACGAGCAGCCCTCTTTGAACTTCGGGGTGCGCAAGCAATTCCGTTTGGTGATGCGTATGAATACGCCAAAAAAGCAAGCGCCAAAACAGGTGTTCGCCCAGCATACATTTTGGCAATTCTCAAACAAGAATCAAACCTTGGAAGTAACGTGGGTACTTGCAACAGACCAGGGGATACGAGAACATGGCGAGACATCATGCCTGGGCCCGACGACAACTCATGGCGAGATGATCAAGCTGCCTTTCTTCGAATTACAAGCGGTCTAGGAATTTCACCTGACGGACAACCTCTATCTTGCCCGCTTGCTTGGGGAGGTTGGGGAGGAGCTATGGGGCCATCTCAGTTTATTCCTGCTACGTGGGAAAGCTATGCAAATCGTGTGGCGGCGGCTGTGGGAGTTTCTATAGCTGATCCTTGGAATCCACTTCATGCAGTACATGCAACAGCTTTGTATGTACAAGATTTGGGTGCAGCAGCGCAAACATTCACCGCCGAACGAGAAGCTGCTTGCAAGTATTACTCAGGACGAGGATGTACTGATCCAAAAGTAAAAAATCTATTCTACGGAAATGCCGTGATGGCTCACGCGGAATCAATCCAAAAAGACATAGACGTACTAGAAGGAATTTAAAAAACAAAAATCACTTTCCGCAAGGAAGGTGATTTTTTAATATTGGAAGACAAAGACACGAGCTTTGTCGTATTGGTCACAGATAAAAGAGTAGTTTGTAATAGAGTTTTGCTTGCAGATATCTTCCAGTAATTCTTTTTGCCAGGGGTCAAACTCCGCAAACACTTTACCTTGTGGTTTGAGATATTCTTTTGATTCTTTGATTAGTTTTTCTATGAAATACAATCCTTCATTTTCTGCAAAAAGTGCGTCAGGGTCTTCGTGGTGGAGTACACTGTCTTGGACGGTTTCTTTTTTATTTTTTGAAATGTAGGGAGGATTTGCAAGTATTATATCGTAGTGCTTTTTTGGAAGTGACTCAAATACATTGGATTCAAAAATATCGTAACGACTTGGGTCTAGTGTATTGATTGCTAGATTTTTTTGTATTTGCTTTGTGTGTTTTGTTTTAAGTTCAGCAAAATCAACATGGATATTTTTTGTATTGTGAAGTACACCAACACCAACGCAACCTGAACCAGAAAAAATATCTAAAATTTCGAGGGAGGAATCTTTGATTTCTTTTTTGATAACTATATCCACCCAATACTCTGTTTCTGTTCGGGGAATCAAAGGTTTGGAATCAAGGTCAATAACAGCACCCAGAAAAGGTATGTTTCCAATTAGATAGGCGAGTGGGGTTCCTGATGCTAGCTTTTGAACATCAGCAAAAAACTCAGGTGTTTCTACACCGTTGTACTTTTCTTCCAAAAGCCATTTTTTTTCTCTGTCGTCTAAAGTCATAAATATCCTTTATATACTATATCTTTTTGTAGAGAGACGCCATACCTATTGCCTTACTTTCGCCTCCATGTTATATTCTACCGGTATGAAAACAGGAATACATCCAAAAAACTATCGACCAGTAATTTTCCAAGACGCTCAATCCGGGGCGCAATTTGTTGTTAGATCTACTGTTCACACAGAAGAAAAGGGAACATATGAAGGAAAAGAACTTGACCTATACAAAGTAGAAATTTCAAGTGATACACATCCATTCTACACAGGTAAAGAAACAGTGCTTGACACTGCTGGACGAGTAGACAAATTCAAAAAACGAGTAGCGGCTGCAAAAACTAACAAATAGTGTGGTCAAAACAAAAAGCGCTTTTTAAGCGTTTTTTGTTTTGGTATAGTTATAGGTATGAAAGAATTACTACAAAAAATAGAAAAACTTGATTTCGAAGAATTGTCTGCTGACCATCAGACTTCTTTTGTGGCGACTGAGATAAAGCGTCTTTTGACTGAATACGAAAGTACTAAAGAAATGTCAGAAGCTGACGCGACCATGAAGGAAATGGCTGAAGAAGAATTGAAAAATATTGAAATTCAACTGGGTTCCTATGTTGAGCAGGTTTTCTCAATTCTGAAAGCGCAAAAAGAAGAAGAGCAATTTCCAAATGAAATTGTTCTTGAAGTTCGAGCTGGTGCAGGTGGGGACGAAGCTGCTTTGTTTGCTTTTGAGCTTGCGGAGATGTACGAGCGATATGCTGAAAACCAAGGTTGGCAATGGAAGATTGTAGACGAGTCAAAAAATGACATTGGTGGATACAAATCTGCAGCTATTGAAATAAAAGGAGTTGGAGTATACAAAATGCTTCGATTTGAAACAGGAGTTCATCGAGTGCAGCGTATTCCCGCAACAGAGAAGCAGGGAAGGATCCACACCTCAACTGCGTCTGTGGCTATTATGCCGATTTTTAAAAAAACAACCATCGTACTTAACGATTCTGAACTAGAATTTGAGACATCGCGTTCTGGAGGTGCTGGAGGGCAGGGTGTAAACAAGGTTGAGACAGCTGTTCGAGTAATTCACAAACCAACAGGACTTGATGTGCGGTCTACTGCAGAACGAAGTCAACTTGCCAACAAGGAGCGAGCGCTCGAGATTCTGCGTTCGAAACTTCAACAAATAAAAGACCAGGAAGAAGCGCAAAAGTACTCTGACGAACGCTCGTCTCAAATTGGAACCATGGATCGTTCGGAGAAAATTCGAACATACAATTTTCCGCAAGACCGTCTCACTGACCACCGAATCAAAGAGTCTTGGTCAAATATTCCTAAGATTATGGGAGGGTCTCTTCAGGATATTATTGATGTTGTCCAAAAGTTTTTTGAGGTAGAATAATATAATCATATGTTTAACTTTTTTAAATAGGTGTATTGTTTAAATTAAGACAAAAAAAGCTTTAATGGTTTTTGGGGAAAGACTTTAGCTTGTTTCTGGTATACTATAGTAAACAGAACCTTAACCTGTTCGCCTATGAAGCAAAGTATTATTTCTTTTGATGTTAAACTTGGTCCAGGGATGACCGCAACACACCGAAATCCCTTAATCAGATTCTTTAATTTCTAAAGAAAGGAGGAATATCTACGGAGACTAAACCTCTCCATTGCTTGAAAGAGCAAAAAACCCGGACTTATTCCGGGTTTTCTTGTGTTTGGTATCGTTTGTTGATATAAATAAAAAAAACACTTTAAATATGAAAAATATTTTACATGCAATACAAAGTTATTTCTATAATTTATTGGATTGGATTGAAAAAATTGTGGATTATTCCAAGTATGAATATTCTCGTATTCGCTATAACTTATACTCAATAATATTTTGGGTTTTGAGGAATTTTAGTAAAAATGAATTTCACTCATGGCTGGATATGAATGTTTCTTTTATGGAAGGTCTTGTTTCTGAATATCAGTCTAGATATGTGGCAAACCTAACTTTCACACGAGAGTATTTACATAGAAAGACATCAAGTTCTCAGGAACAATTCAAGCACTTAACTATTAAGCACTTTTTATGAAAAATTCCCCATTATGAAATGGGGAATTTTTACTGTACGCGTACCAGGGGTCGTTCTCGCGAGTTCGCTTTGCTACCTAGCTACGAAACCCACGATTTATATACTCGCTCCGCTCATTATATATCGGGGACCAAAGGTTCGACCCTAAGGTTAAGTAAAATAAAAAAGCTGAGAATGAATCTCAACTTTTTTATTTCATGTACGCGTACCAGGGGTCGAACCTGGGACCTTTCGAGTATCAGTCGAACGCTCTAACCATCTGAGCTATACGCGTATATATATCTATCTAAGTATTACCAGACTTATATCTAGGTAACGACAAAGATTATAGCACCAAAAGATAATAGTATCAATAGATTTTTTACGCAAGTGCATTTTATAGGAGGACACTGAATTGGTGTGGTCAAGTAGCCCTCAAGCTGAATATGAATATAATGGTCTGTATCTCTATGGTTGAATTAGAAAACCTTCAAAAGCAACGTGATGTCTATGTCCATAATTTATTTTGGCTAGGATTGAAAATAGCTGCTTTTTTCGCCATCCCGGCAGTTGGAGCAGCTTTGTTGGGTAAGTATCTTGATGCAACCTACATGGATGGAGGGAGATTGTGGACAGTTTTATGTTTGGTGTTTGCTTTTGTTTTGTCTTGGACAATAACCATCATGCAGTTCTCAAAAATAAACAAGAAAATTCAATCTATTGAAAGCAGGATATGCGAGTTAAAAAAATCACAAGAAAACAATGCTTAATTTTGAACGAGAAATTTCAAATATAGGACCAGACGCAATTGCAATGATTGGGAATTTTAAAATTGTAAATTCAACACTTATGATTTTACTCATCACACTACTCTTACTTCTTGTTTATGTGGTTTATGTCAGGAAATTCAAAGAACGCCCGAGTGGGACACAAAGCTTTATGGAGATTCTCTACGAAAACATTGCAAGTTTCGTAGATCAGATTACCGGAAGTCGAGAGCGCTCAGACGCGATTCTCCCACTCATAGGAACTTTGTTCATTTTTTTAGGAATATCAAACTTGGTTGGTCTCATACCAGGACTCACAAGTATTACTATTGGTGACGCACCTTTGTTTCGGTCACCAACAGCAGATTTCAATCTGACATTCACTTTGGCTCTTGGAGCTGTTGTGGGAATTCAGATAGTTTCTCTACAGAAGAATGGGCTGTTCAAATATCTCGGTCAATACTTCAAAGTTGGTCATGTGGTAAAATCTTTTAAAGAGGGAATAGGAAAAGGTTTTACGTCGTTGATTGACTTCGGGGTTGGATTGCTCGACGTTGTTGGTGAATTAGCAAAGGTGGTTTCGCTCTCTCTTCGTTTGTTTGGAAATATTTACGCAGGGGAAGTACTCGCCGTCATATTGGTGGGAGCTCTCGCATGGGTTGTTCCAGCGGCATGGACTGCGATGAATGTACTGGTAGGTGTGATTCAAGCTTTGGTGTTTGGGTCGCTCGTGGCAGCATACTATACACTTGCAGTAAGTAGCGATGGAGAGTAGAGTTTTATTATTACGTTTAGTTATTAATTTATTTTAAATACAAATATTATGGAAGCAGAAGCAGCACAATATATTGCAAAAGGTTTAGCAACACTATCAATGTTTGGATCAGCTATTGGTCAAGGATACCTTATCGGAAAAGCTCTTGAAGCTATTGGGCGAAACCCAGACCAAACAGGTTCAATATTTTCAAAGATGATTATCGGAGTTGCGTTAGCGGAATCAACAGCGATTTACGCATTCGTGGCATTCTTCCTTATCTAGTTTAATTATTCTGGGGTATTCCAGAATACAGTTTATATATAATGTTAGAAATTTTAGGAAAAGTTGGTTTTGATTGGCAGGTTGCAGTTGCAAACCTTGTTAACTTTGCAATCGTTTTTGTTATTTTGAATTTTCTTGTGTTCAAACCACTCAAGAAAGTTATCTCAGAACGAAAAGCAAAAATTGACCAGGGTCTAGAAGACGCGCAAAAAGCACAAGACGCCTTGGTAGAAGCAAGCTCTCGAAAAGATGAGCTTCTTTCTGACGCATACAAAGAATCTCAAGATATTTTGAGCAAGGCAAAAGACCAGAAGAGTCAAGTTATTGAATCAGCAAGTCAAGAAGCTTCAGTAGAAGCTGAGAAAATACGACAAGGAGCAGTGGATGAAGCTGAGATGATTCTCAAGAAAGCTGATTCAGACCTTTCAGACAAGGCGGCTGGTCTTGTTATTTCTGGACTAGAAAAGGTTTTGAAAGAAAAGATGTCGCCCGAAGTAAACGAATCTTACATTAAATCACTATTGAAATAACATGATTACTTCTCAAGAATTAGCACAAAGTCTTATAAAGATACTAGAAACTTCAGATGATCCAAAATCATCCTCTGAGGCATTTCTTGCTTTTCTTGAGGAGAATAATTTGTTAATTCAAATACCCAAAATTGTTCAGAAACTTGAATCCTATTCCGAAAAAGAAAAAAAATACAATACACTTGTTATAGAAAGTCCGTTTACATTACCTGACTCTTTAATCAAAACAATTCAGAAACAAAGCAGTGCAGAAAAAGCAAAGAATATTTCCCACATTCAAAACAGTGAACTTCTTGGAGGGTTTCGAGCAACCTACCAAGGTCGTGTCATAGACGCAAGTCTCAAATACAATTTACAAATACTCAAAAAGCAACTAACCAAATAATATTATGAGCAACATAGATACAGTAATAGAAAAACTAAAACAAAAAATGTCTGAATTTGAATCCAAGGTGGATACAAATGAAGTTGGAGCAGTGACATCTGTAGCTGATGGTATTGTAAATATCTCAGGTCTTTTGGGTGTGCAAGCTTCTGAACTTCTTTCTTTTGAAAGTGGGGCTGTGGGACTTGCTCTCAACCTTGCGGAAGACACTGTTGGTGCAATCATTCTTGGAGAATACAAAAATATTCGAGAAGGTGAAGTTGTAAAAAGAACAAAAGAAATTCTCTCTATTGATGTTTCTGACGATATTGTGGGTCGTGTTGTTGACGGTTTGGGAGTTCCGATTGATGGAAAGGGCGAACTAACAAAAACCTCAAAAGTTCTTGTGGAGAAAGTTGCTCCAGGTGTAATGAGCCGACAACCAGTTGACGAACCTGTGCAGACAGGGATTCTTTCTATTGACTCAATGATTCCAATTGGGCGAGGTCAACGAGAGCTTATTATTGGAGATAGGCAAACAGGGAAAACAGCTATTGCTCTTGATACTATCTTGAATCAACATGATCAAGATATGATTTGTGTCTATGTTGCAATTGGTCAAAAGCAATCCAAAATTGCTCGAATTGTAAATATTCTAGAAGAACGAGGTGCAATGAAGTACACAACTATTGTTTCTGCTTCTGCGGGAGACAGTGCGTCTCTTTTGTATCTTTCACCATATGTTGGTGTTGCGATTGCTGAGTATTTCATGAATCAAGGAAAGGACGTTTTGGTAATTTATGATGACCTTTCAAAGCATGCTGTTTCGTACCGAGAAATTTCACTTCTATTACGACGACCACCTGGGCGAGAAGCCTACCCTGGAGATGTTTTCTATCTTCATTCACGACTTTTAGAGCGTGCATGCCGAAGAAACAAAGAACATGGTGGTGGGTCAATTACAGCGCTTCCTATTATTGAAACTCAAGGGGGTGATATTTCAGGATACATTCCAACAAACGTAATTTCCATTACTGACGGACAAATATTTTTGGAAACAAACTTGTTTAACAAAGGTCTTCGACCAGCTGTAAACGCAGGGTTTTCTGTGTCTCGTGTAGGAGGGTCTGCACAAATCAAATCAATGAAGAAGAATGCGGGGACACTCAAGCTTTCGCAAGCTCAGTATCGTGAACTTGAAGCCTTCGCTCAGTTTGATTCGGATCTCGACCCAGACACAAAACGAGTAATAGAAAGAGGAAAGCGAGTTACAGAAATTCTTAAGCAAGATGAGTTTAATCCAATTCCAGTAGAGGAACAGGTTGCGACCATCTTTGCTGTGAACAATGGATATTTTGATTCTGTTGAAATTACTGCAATTCGTACATACAATCAAAACATGCTTGAATTTCTCCGAACACAAAAACAAAATGTTTTAGATGCACTTAAAAAAGGATGGGGTGACGAAGATAAGGATAATCTTGTAGAAGCAATCAAAGCTTTTGAACTTACACAAAAATAACAACACTTCATGGCAACAGGCAAAGAAATAAAACTTAAAATACAGTCGGTATCGAATATCAAAAAAATCACCAAAACAATGGAGATGGTTTCGATTGCCAAAATGAAGAAGACCGTTTCTCGCGTAACGGCTTCTAAAGAGTACGCTGTAAAAGCACTTCAACTTCTTGCCAACCTTGCTCTTGAACGACAGGTAGAACACCCACTTTTACAACAGGGCCCTGGCGACAAGAACCTGCTTGTTGTATTTGCTTCAAACAAAGGTTTGTGTGGTGGGTTTAACGGAAATATCAACAAAAAACTTACAGAAATCACAAAAAATAGTAAACGAACACTTGATGTAATCACCATTGGTAAACAAGCAGAGAAGTCAGCACGTAGAAACAATTTGAATATTGTTGCTAGTTTTATTGATTTTAATGAAAAAACAGGATCAGATGATTTTCTTTCTCTCAAAGACGTAATCCTACAAGCTATGAATTCTGGAGACTACCAAGAAACATGGATGCTCCACACAGAATTCAAATCAGCAATATCCTACACTCCAGTAAACTACCAAATTCTCCCACCAAATATTGAAACACTTAAAAATATTTTTCTTGAAAAAGATAGAGAAGAGCGATTTGGATTCAAACTTAAATCGCTATCTCGATATATTATCGAACCAAGTCCAGAAGAAGTCATCGAAAAAGTTGTCCCTAAATTACTCCACGCAAGTTTGTATCATGCACACCTAGAGTCACAAGCTTCTGAGCACTCCGCTCGAATGTTTGCGATGAAAAATGCATCAGACAACGCAGGATCTATGGTTGAAGATCTTACCTTGCAATTCAACAAAGCTAGACAGTCAGCTATCACTCAGGAGATTTCAGAAATTGTTGGTGGAGCAGAAGCATTACAATAAATTAATTATTTTAAAATACTATGAGCAAAACAGCAGAACAAAAAAATACAGGAGTGATCACCCAAATCACAGGTCCCGTTGTTGATATTCGTTTTGAAGGTGTTCTTCCTGATATTTTCGAAGCACTCACAATCGATATTGAAGGTGGAATTCTTACACTTGAGGTTGCTCAGCACAAAGGACTCAAAGAAATCCGTGCGATATCTATGGGTTCAACCGACGGTCTTTTTCGAGGGCAAGAAGTTGCGTGCACAGGAGGTCCAATCTCTGTTCCAGTAGGCCCAGAAGTTCTTGGGAGAATGTTTGATGTTACAGGACAACCTATTGATGAAAAAAAAGCTCCAAAAACAACAAAGAGATATCCTATTCACCGACAACCACCAACATTCAAAGAGCAATCAACAAAAGCTGAGATTCTAGAAACAGGAATCAAGGTAGTTGACCTTATTTGCCCATTCCTAAAAGGAGGTAAAGTAGGGTTGTTTGGAGGTGCTGGAGTAGGGAAGACGGTTATCATTCAGGAGCTGATTCACAATATTGCTTCAAACCACGGAGGGTACTCTATCTTCGCTGGAGTAGGAGAGAGAACTCGTGAAGGAAATGACCTCTATCGAGAAATGGAAGAATCTGGAGTGCTTGATAAAACAGCTCTTGTATTTGGACAAATGAGCGAGTCTCCTGGTGCTCGCGCTCGAGTGGCTTTGTCGGGACTTGCTATGGCAGAATATTTCCGTGACGAAGAAAATAGAGACCTTCTATTTTTCGTAGATAATATTTTTCGATTTACTCAAGCTGGTGCTGAGATGTCAGCTCTACTGGGACGTATTCCTTCTGCTGTGGGATACCAGCCAACGCTCGCGAGTGAAATGGGTAATCTACAAGAACGAATCACCTCAACCGACAAAGGTTCTATCACTTCAGTGCAAGCTGTCTATGTTCCAGCTGACGACTTAACCGACCCGGCTCCCGCAAACACCTTTGCCCACCTTGATTCAACAGTTGTGCTCAACCGTTCACTTGCTGAGCTCGGTATTTATCCTGCGGTAGACCCACTTGATTCAAATTCAAATGTTCTTGATCCAAATATCGTAGGTCAGGAACATTACGATGTTGCTCAGGGTGTACAGCAAATTCTACAACGATACAAAGACTTGCAAGATATTATTGCAATCCTTGGTATGGATGAACTTTCTGACGATGATAAAAAGGTTGTTGCTCGGGCGCGACGAATTCAAAAATTCCTTTCTCAACCATTTAATGTTGCGGAACAATTTACAGGACAACCTGGTTCTTATGTAAAAGTTGAAGACACAATTCAAGGATTCAAAGATCTTCTTGATGGAAAATATGACGATGTTTCAGAATCTGCATTCTACCTTAAGGGGACAATGGCTGAAGTACTTGAAGCTGCAAAAGAACAAAAATAATCGCTAACTAAAAAATTATTATGGCAAAAAAATTTATTGATTTTCATATCGTAACTCCAGAACGTACCGTTTATTCAAACGAAATTTTGGAGGTTACAGTACCTACTGGCGGTGGTGAAATTACAGTATTGCCAAATCACATCCCTTTGGTTTCCACTGTAGTAACAGGTGAGGTTCGAGCAAAACTTTCAGACGGGACAACCCATCCCTTTGCTGTGAACTCTGGAATTATTGAAGTTCAACCAAGCTCCAAGGTGGTTATCTTGGCTGACAGATCAGAGCTCGCAACCGAGATTGATGTTGAACGGGCTCAAGAAGCCTACAAACGTGCCCAGGAAGCCATGAAAAGCTCTCGTGACGCAGTTGATATCGATTACGCACGATTTGAAGCACTTATGAACAAAGAGCTCAACCGAGTCAAAATTGCAAAACGATGGAGATAAAATAAAACCGCCCAGAAGGCGGTTTTATTTTGATATAATCAATTTATGAAAAAGCTATATCGAAGCGAAGAAAACAAAATATGGAAAGGGGTAATTGGAGGTTTTGGTGAATATTTCAGTATTGATCCTGTTTTAATTAGGGTTGTCTTTGTGTTTTTTGTTTTAGCAACAGGTATTGTTCCGGGGTTTTTGACATATGTCATTGCTATTTTTGTAATTCCTAAAAAGGGAATACCGGAAGCCGAGATTGTAGATAAAAACAAAGAATAACCATGTATTGGGTTTATATTCTACAATGCGCAGATGGTACGCTCTATACTGGTATCACAACAGATATTGCACGACGTATTGATGAGCACAATGGAATACTTCCCAATGGCGCTCGCTACACTAAACCTCGAAGGCCTGTACAACTTGTATACAAAAAGAAATTTCAAAACAGATCAGAAGCAAGCAGGGAAGAGTCAAGAATAAAAAGCCTCTCAAGAGAAGAAAAACAAAAAATAGTACAAAAATAACAAGGCGGGGGGATTCCTGTCTTTTTTATTTGCTATACTTAAACCATATGGAAAATACACAACTTACAATTTCACTATTATTACTCTTAGCTCGTATTATTTTTGGTTCTGTTTTTATTTATTATGGAATACCGAAAATAAAAAACCTTAAAAGAAACGCAAAGGACTTTGAAAGTATGGGATTTAAGCCTGGAATATTCTGGGGAAGTGTAGCTGCTTTTTTGGAAGTTTTTGGGGGAATATTTATCATCTTGGGAATTCTTTTTTATCCAGTTTTAATCCTCTTCGCAACATTTACACTTGTTGGCGCTATTTGGAAAATATTCTTTGCAAAAAAATCTTTCCCAGAATGGTCATATGACTTAATTCTTCTTGCCCTTGCTCTCACTCTAATCATTACAGGAAGTGGATTTATCAGTTTCTAGTAATATACCTATGACATACAACTTACATCCAATCTTTGTACATTTTCCAATAGCCTTTCTTTTGCTGTACTCACTTTTGTTAATTCTTCCTATTGAAAAATGGTTTCCTAAAGTTTCCTGGAAACCACTAAGAATAGTTTTGATTATTGCCGGTCTTGCAGGAGCTCTTCTTGCAACATCAACAGGCGAAGTTGCAGCCGATATTACTCGTCCTGATCGAGATATTTTAGATATGCATGAATGGTTTGCGGGGGCTTCTAATTTTGTCTATTCAGTATTACTTGCAAGTGAAATTTGGTCTTGGTTAGAGACAACCGTCAAACGACTTAAAGTTGAGATTCTTTCAAAATTGATAAAATTTATAGGAAACCTAATAACGCACAAACTAACAACCGTATTATTGTCTATTTTAGGTCTTGTTTGTATATCAATTACTGGAATGCTCGGTGGCATTATGGTTTATGGAGTGTCTGCAGACCCTTTGGCTGGGCCTCTACTTAAATTACTAGGCCTTTAAAGTATTGACTTATTTGTAAAAGTATGATATCTTTTTCATATCAACAGTGTTAGAGGGTTCTCATATACCAAGGGTATATATGTCTTTAATTCTCCGGTACGTTGACGACATTAACCTTATATAACCTTTAACACGTTTTGCGTTTTTCTAATGCGAACGTAATTACTTATGCAAAATACAAGAAACTCGAGCACGAAATCTCGTGCTCCACGTGGCGGATCAAAACGATCCCCTTCACGTCCTTTTTCTGGTTCTCAGACAAAGAAACGATCATTTTCAAGCAACAAATCAAATAGTCGAAGCCGAGGGCGAAAGAAAGAACAAATTAACATTAATCAATTTGTTCGAGCTGCTGAACCTGTAAAGAAATCAGTTCCTTATGTTCCAACAAACCAATTCAAAGACTTTGGTTTTTTGCCAAACCTTACGAGCGCAGTTATGGGACGAGGATTTATAAATCCTTCACCTATTCAAGACCAGGCAATTCCTGAGTCTTTGAAAGGGCGAGATGTTCTTGGTGTTGCAAACACAGGAACAGGAAAAACTGCAGCATTTCTACTTCCAATTATCAACTCACTTTTGAAGAATAAAAATCAACAGGTTCTTATTCTTGCTCCAACACGAGAGTTAGCACTTCAAATCAAAAAAGAATTCCAAGATTTTACTAAATATGAAATGGGACTCTACGCATGTGCTGTTGTGGGTGGAGCACCTTCAAGTCCACAAATTCGTGACTTGAAGCGAGGGGCACACATCATCATTGGTACTCCAGGACGAACTCAAGACATGATTCGTCGAGGATTTATCAAACTAAGTCAAATCTCACACATTGTTTTGGATGAGGTTGACCAAATGCTTGATATGGGATTCGTAAAAGAAATTACGGCAATTATTGAAGCTATCCCAAAGAATGCTCAGAAGTATTTCTTCTCTGCAACACTTGCGCCAAACGTAAACAAATTAATTGAAGGATTCCTTACAGACCCAGCTCGGGTGCTTGTAAAGACTCAAGATACTTCAAAGAATGTTGATCAAAACATTGTTCGTATGGAAAAAGGAGCTTCGAAAATTGATACTCTAGAAGCAATTCTAAAGAAAAAAGAGGTAACAAAAACTCTAGTTTTTGCTGAAACAAAACGTTCAGTACAACAACTTTCTGAAGACCTACAAAGAAAAGGTTTTGCTTGTGGATCTCTACACGGAGACAAACGACAAAGAGAACGAGTAAAGACTCTTGATGATTTCAAGAAAGACAAAATCAATATTCTTATTGCGACAGATGTTGCAGCTCGAGGACTTGATGTGCCTGATGTATCTCACGTTATCAACTACGAAATACCTCAGACTTACGATACCTATGTTCACCGAATTGGACGAACTGGGCGAGCAGACAAAAAGGGAAGTGCTTTAACTTTCGTTAAATAAAACAAATAAAAAACCCGCTATCTTAAGCGGGTTTTTTGTTTAAACCTTTTTAAATTTCTTTGGGTGTTTTGATAACAACAAGACTTGAGTCTTGTGTAAAAAAAGGTCCGTCAGCATTAATTCCACCAACATCAAGTGTATCTGAATACACAAAAGCTGTAGGCAAAAGATTACTTTCACTATCCGAATACACATAAGCGGTCGGCAAAAGCGTTACCTCAATCTCGTAATACTCCAGAGAGTCAGCCATACCCGTAGTGTCTAAAGTGTAAGTTTTTGTAACGCAGTTGTCTGCCGAAACAAATATCTTCCATTTTCGACCTTCAGGGAAATGATCGCCCCACTTAGGATTGTTGACGAAACATGACGCAGTGTCACCGGTCTCAATGTCAACAGCCAAAACTTTTGGATTTGCGTCACCGGGAACATTAACTTGAGTTGAAATTTGCAAACCTGTTTGAGGTCTACATGCAGTAAAGGTAAGGAGTGCCGTAGCAACTCCTAGAAACATTAGTTTCTTCAAAGTAAATTTTTTAAAAGGTTTATATAAATAAAAAGAACTATGTGTAATGTCTAAACGTTTTTAGACAAAGAAAGATAATACCAGGTGTTGTCTTTTTTAGCAAGACTTCTTTGTTTTTGTCTATAGTATACTTAGAACATGCAGAAAACCTTTGTTTTTCAAGCAAAAGTATGGATTTGGCCAAGTGAATCAGCAAGGTGGCATTTTGTATATGTGGATAAAAAATTAACAGAAACACTTAAAAAACAAGCAAAAAAGCACCACATGGGGATGATTCGAGTTGAAGTCCTTGTGGGAGAAACCTATTGGAAAACATCCCTTTTCCCAAACAAGAAAGAAAATTGCTATATTTTACCTCTAAAAAAGCAAGTGAGGGAAATTGAAGATATTTTTGACGGAGACAGTATTACAATACAGATTTCACTTATGTAATAGAGTGAATACTGACCCGAGTACGTGATATAATTAAGAGTATTAAAAATAAGTAACCATATATACCTTTACAATGAATACAAAGAAAACAATTTTTGCCCTTGTAGTAATTGCCGCGCTTGTAGCTGTAATCCTACTTTTTTCAAAATCAGATAATACAAACAATGACCAATTAACTACTGAAGAAAGTTCAGAGGTTGTTGCAACCGCAGGTGAAGAAGTTATTACCGCTGGAGAATTGCAACGAGCAACACGAATCTTCCAACAAAATCCTCAAACACAATCTATTACGCAAGAACAAGTTCTTGCTCAACTTATCAACCAAAAACTTCTTTACCAAAAAGCGGTAAAAAGTGGAACAAAAATACAAAATGGAGATTTAGATACAGCCTTTGGCCAGGCTCTTGCAAACTTCGGATCTGAAGAAGTGCTCCAAACAGAGCTTGGGTTTACCACTGATGAATTCCGAGAATTTCTTGAAGAACAACTTATCACACAAGAATACGTAAACTCACTACGAGGAGACTTTAATGTAACTATCACAGACGAGCAAATCCAAGCGGCTTTTGATGAACTCGCGAGTCAAACAGAAGAAGAAGTTTCCCTTGAAGAATTAGGAGCAAACATTGCTCAATATCTTGAAGAACAGGCATTCCAAGAATATCTCGCAGGTGAAATTGAATCACTTCAAGATGAGTACGTGGTTGAAATTATTTCAGAAGAAGAAGCGACTGAAGAAGTTATGGAAGACGAGACTGTTTCTGAAGAGTCTTCAGAAACGACTGAAATGGAAGTTGCACCAGACGAAAACGAAGAAGTTGTAGAATAATCAATTCAAAAGTTTATTTGAGTAGATTGTATATTTTTGATATACTAGATTACGTATTTATTAGGTAACGTATTCAAAAACTATGAAATATTTTGCAGACAACATTGAAAAACTTACCGAGGAAAATCTAGCGTTCAGAAAGGTTCTGTTTACAGGACCTCAAAGCCAACTCGTACTTATGACACTTCAAAAGGGTGAGGAAATTGGTTCTGAAACTCACGAAGATCACGACCAATTTATCCGAATTGAAGCTGGGACTGCTCAATTTTCTATTGATGGAAATGAATTTGAGGGCGGTGACGGTTTTGCTGTGGTGATTCCAGCTGGAGCAAAACACAATGTTACAAATTCCGGAGAAGACTTGTTAAAACTCTATACAATATATTCTCCATCAGAACACCCGGAAGGAACAGTTCACCAAACAAAAGCTGAGGCAGATGCCTCAGAACATTAAAAAATAAAACACCCACATTTTGGGTGTTTTATTTTTTAATTTATTTATAGTATTCTAACTAGTATGAAATTAGTATTCAAAATAATTATAGGAGTTGCTGTTTTGGTCATGGTGGGTGTTATTGTCACGTCTCAAAATAATACAAAACAAGAAAACCTGCAGGAATTAAATTCTCAAATTCAAGAACCTCAACAAGAAGAAGACTCTGAGATAATTCTCGAACCAAAAACAAAAACTGTTCGTGAGATATTAGCCCTTGCTTCACAATACAACACCGGTCGTATGTGGGAATCAACAGAAATGTCAGAGCCAACTCTCGTATCTAGTATTTTGGAAAACGAGGAGTCAAAAGCAAGTGCTTATAGTATTTTTCAATCCGAATTGAATCTTTCGGACGTCCAAATGAATTCACTTTGGACTGAGCTTGAGTCTCAAAACATGGTAGGTGAGTGGGAATCCATAATTGAAACAATCCAAACGCAAGAACTATCCCAAATTGCTCCTGGAGAAGAAATTCCAGAAGGATTCATAACTATAGAAATTCCACTCATTACTCAAGAAGGAGATATTGGACCGTTTGGTTGTGGTTCATATATGAACCTGGAAGCTTTTCAAATTCCTCAAACAACAGGAGTTTTGGATGAAGTTTATAGCAAACTTTTCAATGAATTAACTGCAAACCCAGAAGGTTATGGTGTGGATATTCAAAACATAGTCGCAACACAAACCAATCTTTCGTATGAATCGGTAGAACTTACAAACGGTAATGCAAAACTGCATTTGTCAGGAGTGGTTATGGGTAGCCACTGCTCTGATCCAGCTTTTCAGGCTCAGATAGAAGCTGCTGCTTTTCAGTTTGAAACAGTTAGTTCTCTGACAGTGTATGTAAACAACGAAATATTTGATTGGTGCAGCCTTGATCTTTCGGACGGGGAAGGTCCATGTCCAGAAAATCCAAAACTTTGGATAGTAAATCAAGGTGATCAAATTTACCAATAAAAAAATCGCGAAAATTCGCGATTTTTAAATATTTTTCCAACAACTCAAAATTGAGCGTTGTGATGATAGGCCCAAACTCTTATTGAGTAACCATTAGAGAGATTGTACCAATCATTGTCAGTTATCCCGTCTGCAAAGCAACGATAACCGTTACTTGTAAACATAATTGTTTGCCCGTATCTTTCCAGACCGCCCCAACTAAGAGTGATTTGGAAAGTGCATTTTCCATTTTGGTCACGTGAACAAACGTGACCATTATTTAGGTCGTACACTTGCGGCGCACCTTGACCTCCACCTTGAGGAGGAAAAGGAGAACCTACTGGGTAGATCATACAGCTAGTCATGGAGACTAGTGCGAAACCTACAACAATTAACCCTTTTCCCTGGGCTAGGGCTCTGAATGCTGTACCTAGTACAGCATTCAAGAGGTGTAAAAGTACAGTTTTCATTAAGTGTATTATACTACATATAATAGCTATTTGTCAAGTGCTTACAAAAGAGCATCTAGACAAAGCTCACTTCTACAAAAACAACACAATATCCCCACAAAACAAACACTGAGTCCTGTTATGATAGAGATATGCGATTAGACATCTTTCTTGCTGAACATGGGTTTGCAACAAGTCGAACCCGAGCACAAGAACTCATTTCACGTGGGTTGGTTGTTGTGAATGGTAGGCAAGCAGGAAGATCTAGTAAAGAAATAAGTGAACGAGATTACGTGTTAGTAGAAGGTGACCTACCTTATGTTTCTCGCGCCGGTGAAAAATTATCTTTTGCTCTTGAATACTTTTCTGTAGATGTTGCTGGTAAACATGTTTTGGATATTGGATCATCAACAGGAGGATTCACCGATGTTGTACTTCAAAAGGGTGCTGCAAGCGTCACAGCTGTTGATGTTGGAACAAATCAATTTGACAAGGAACTTGCAAACAATCCACGAGTAACCCTTTTTGAAAAAACTGATATTCGAGATTTTTATCCTGAAAAACGTTTTGATGTTATTGTTATTGACCTCTCTTTTATTTCACAAAAAGAAATCATCCCTTACCTCGAACGTTTTACAAAAGAAGGCGTCGACATTGTCGCCCTCATCAAACCTCAATTTGAAGTTGGAAGACAAAATATAGGGAAGGGAGGAATAGTCAAAAATCCCGACCTAATTTTAGACACTCTTGAAATGATTAAAGAAGAATATTCAAAAAATAGCTTTGCTTGTGATATTGACCCAGCACCATCTCCAATCAAAGGAGGTGACGGGAACCAGGAATATCTTATTCACTGTAGTGGTTAGAATGTAATTTTGGTATTATATACATATGAATAAAAAGGACATAAATGAACATATAGAAAATGCCGACGCTGGAATTATTGCTTTTGCTAGCAAATGGGCGTTCAAAGCATCTCAGATAGCCCTGGCTACGATATTTTTCTGGTTTGGTATTCTTAAACTTCTAGGTGTTAGTGCCGTCGACGAACTTATTTCGAACCTTGTTTTTGTTCTTGCTCCTAGTCTTGATTCTGGAGCTTTTATTATTGCGCTTGGTGTTCTAGAGATCTTGATAGCCCTAACAATACTTGACAGAGACCTCCTCAGACTTTCGCTCTTTTTCCTTTTGTTCCACCTTATCCTTGTTGCTCTACCTCTCTTTTTCTTACCTGAAATTACATGGCAAGGTCCATTTCTACCAACTCTTGAAGGCCAATACATCTTGAAAAATATCTTGATCGCCGTAGTAGGAATGGGGATTCTTGCTGATTTAGATCATTTAAAATCTCAAACAAAATAAATCTATGTCTGGAAAACTTTCCATTGTAGCAACCCCTATTGGGAATATTGAAGACATAACACTTCGTGCGCTACGCACTTTGCGTGAAGCAGATATCATTTTGTGTGAAGACACTCGAGTAACCAAAAAAATATTAAAGAATTACGAAATCGACACTAGAACAGAAAGTTTCCATACGCATTCAGATGCGAAAAAATTAAGTCAAATCCTTACCAAACTTTCAGAAGGTCAACACATTGCCTTTACAAGCGATGCTGGAACACCAGGAATATCAGATCCTGGACCTTTTTTGGTTAGGGAAGTCCAAGAGAATCTATCTGAGGTCTCCATAGAAGTTCTTCCTGGACCAGATGCTGTTACCGCAGCTTTGAGTGGGGCAGGTATCGTGTTCAAAGAGTATCAATTTCTTGGGTTTATACCTCAAAAGAAAGGTCGCAAAACCTTTCTTGAAAAATTAAACACAATAGAATTACCAACTGTTTTTTTTGAATCATCCCACCGAATCAAAAAACTCCTCACTTCGTTGTCAGAAATTCTCAAGGAAGAACATGGGGTGGTAGTAGCCAAGGAACTTACAAAAATGCACGAAAGGTTTTTTCGCGGAAAGCCTCAAGAAATACTTGAACAATTTGAAAACGACCCCAAGCTTGAGAAAGGAGAGTTTGTGGTAATAATTTACAAAAAATAAAAGCCCTCACAAGGAGGGCTAAGGGTTAGATACCCAAAAGGACATAATACAATCCAGCGTAGGTTCCGAAAAACATGGAGTACATAATAAAGCGACCCCAGTTTTCTTCTTTTTTCTTATTCATGTCCTTAAATTTAATTTTTTGAAAGATACAAAGCTATACTAAACCAGACGGCAATTACTATAGCCAAAATAAACAAAACGTCTATCAGAATATCTTGACCAGATTTTTTGTTACTCATACTTTTTGAGTTTTGATAATCCTATCTGATTTAGACTTAAAAATCAAGAAAAAAGAGCCTCAAGTAGAGACTCTTCCAATGTGTGCACGACGAGGCGTTATGATCCAATATTAGCAAGCGCTGTGACCACAGCACCAACAAGAACTATCAACCCAACGAATGCGTAGGCTTGAGCCTTTGCATTGTGCATTTGTGTTTGGTCTTCCATTATAATTTAAAGTGTTGGTTCGTATATATTATACTACATATATGTACACAATGTCAATACTCTGATTATTCTTTTAAACAAAGCTTTTTTGTAGTTTTTTTGGTATACTGTAAACACATATGCGTTTACGAACTTTTTTGATTATAGCTGGATTGTGGGTTGCACTACTGCCTCATATTGGATTTTCTATCACCACAGAAAATGTACTTTTTTCTATTACAGGATTTATTTTTATTGTTGTTAGTTTTTATGTTGCGGCCGTCGAAGATAAGCACAAACATACTCGTGTAATCAAAGATGATTCCATCCAAGAAAATACAAAAAAAGCCCTCAGTAAACTTCGAAATCTAAGAAAAACACAAACAAAAAAAGAAGTTCAAACTGAACCCCAAAACATCGAAGTGAAACAAACCGAACAAGCCCTCAATGAACCAAAAGAAGATACAGGTCCTCGAATCCGCAAAGCTGTAAGTGATGTAAAAATCAACATGGACTCACTTGACGATATTGAATCTTAAAAAAAACCACACCAGTCCTATGAAAAAAATTCTACCCATTATCATAATAATTCTTGTTGGTGGTTTTTTTCTATATCCTTATGTATCAAAAAAAGAGGTTGATGTCTTTACTCATGAAGCAAAGGCAGAGTCCACAAAAGAAGTCCACATAACCCAGAAAGTACTCCAAGACAAAGCCTTCGAAGCTCTTTCTTATGTTCAGTCTGATAATTTTTTCTTTGATGAAAAAGGTAATGTTTCTTATCAAGAAGTAAAACATATTGAGACACCAGAATCTGTTAGGGCAGTTTACATGACAAGCTGGATTGCAGGAAGAAAAGATTTACGAAAAAAGATTCAAAATGAACTTAGGGAAAATGACTCTATCAACGCTATTGTTATTGACATAAAAGATGATACGGGAAAAATATCTTTCGAAATAAACAACCCACTTATCAATGAGTTAGAATCATCCGAAAAAAGAATTTCAGATATTCGTGATTTTATTGCAAGTCTTCATGAAGACAATGTTTACGTAATAGGGCGAATTGCAGTTTTTCAAGACCCTCATCTTATTACAAAGTGGCCAGAAGAAGCCGTTAAAAAATTAAGTGACCCAGAACAAAATTGGGTGGACAGAAAGGGGATTGGGTGGATGGACGCCTCATCTGAACGTGTTTGGGATTATGTAAACACCATAGCCGAAGAAGCTTACAAGGTTGGTTTTGATGAAATTAATTTTGATTATATACGGTTTCCTTCAGATGGAAACATGCAAGATATTAAATATAGTTTAAGTGAAGGCAAACACCGCCCCGATGTTTTGGAAGATTTTTTCAAGTATACTCACGAAAGAATGTCTTCACAAAATATCCCAACCTCAGCTGATATTTTTGGTATGACAGCAATCAATACCGATGATCTTGGAATCGGGCAAGTGCTAGAGAAAACAATTCCTTACTTTGATTTTGTTTGTCTTATGGTCTACCCTTCACATTTTCCAAATGGATGGAACGGATTAGCCAATCCTGCTGCTGAACCTTATAAAGTTATTTATTATTCAATGCAAAAAGCTTACGACAGAGTTGTTGCTATGGGAGAGAACCCTGACAAACTCAGACCCTGGCTTCAAGATTTCAACCTCGGAGCAGATTACACACGAGAACTTGTCGAGGCTCAGATAACAGCAACCTATGATGTCGGGCTCGACTCTTGGCTCATGTGGGACCCAAGAAACACATACACCATACAAGCTTTTAAACAACCAAAATCATAATGAATAAAACAACAAAAACTTTATCTCTAGTTATTATTGTAGGAATTGCATTCTACATAGGTCTTTATCTTGGCGGAAACAATCACGCTATCGCAGGCACAACAACAAATTCAGGCCATCTAAGTATAGAGGACAAAGACTTTAACTTGTATTGGAAAGCACTTTCTATACTTGAAAACAAACACCCTGACGCAAGTGTTGTCACGAGCGAAGAACGTATCTGGAACTCTATTGAAGGCCTAACAAAAAGCTACGGCGACCCTTATACAACCTTCTTCAACCCAAAACAAACAGACTTTTTCGAAGAAAGTATCAATGGGGAATTCTCAGGTGTGGGTATGGAAGTTGGAATAAGAGAAGGTTTTATAACTGTTATTTCACCACTTAAAAATAGTCCCGCAGAACAAGCTGGTGTTTTACCTGGAGATATTTTAACAAAAATTGATGACACTCCAGCAATTGACATTTCTCTTGATGCTGCAATTGACTTAATACGGGGGCCTGAAGGTGAGTCTGTTGTCTTAACAGTCTCAAGAGAAGGGGAAGTAAATCTTTTGGAAATAGAAATTATCCGAGATGTTATTGAAATACCTTCAGTCGAGTACGAAACTTTGGATACAGGGGAGTCTCTGATTAGTATCCACAGCTTTGGTGAAGATGTTGGAGATGAGTTCAAAACAGCTCTAGAGGAGTTCCAAAAAAACAAAACTGATAAACTTATTATAGATCTCCGAAATAATCCAGGAGGATATTTAACAGCTTCGGTTGATATTGCGAGTTGGTTTATACCGCAAGGGAAGGTTGTTGTTACTGAATCTTTTTCAGAGGATTCAGGACGACAAGATATTCAATATAGAAGCAAAGGATATGAATCACCAATATCTTCAGATACCCAGATTGTTGTTTTGGTAAACAACGGCTCTGCATCAGCATCAGAAATTGTTGCTGGGGCACTCCAGGAATATGAAATTGCAGAACTTGTAGGAACTCAAACATTTGGAAAGGGTAGTGTGCAAGAGTATATTAAACTCGACAACAAAACAGCGCTCAAGGTGACAGTGGCTCGATGGCTTACTCCTTTAGGGAACTCAATTTCAAACAATGGACTTACGCCAGACCTTGTAGTAGAGTCAGATTTTGAAATTGAAGGAGATGAACAACTTCAAGCTGCCTTAGAATTATTACAGTAACGACAATTATTATGAAAGTAGTATTATTACAAAATGTAAAAAAAGTAGGGAAGAAAGGGGAAGTTAAGGAAGTGTCAGAAGGATACGCACGAAATAGTTTGATACCTCAAGGTTTAGCAAAAGCTGGTACAGAGCAAGTTATTAAACAAGTTGCAAAACTTTCTCAAGATCAACAAAAGCACAAAGAGGCTCTTAATCAAAAAATAAAGAAAACCTTTGAAGACATTTCAAAAAAAACATTCATATTCAAAGTTAATGCAAATGAGACAGGGTCTCTCTTTGCAAAATTTGACGCAAAAAGTTTAGCGGAAGAACTTCATAAAGAAGGTTTTTCAAAAATAGAAGAAAAACATATTCTAATACCAGAAAATAATATTAAACAAACAGGGGATTACACTGCAACTTTAAAAGAAGGTTCTGTGACATCAAGTTTTAATTTTAGTATTACAAAGTAATAAAAAATACCCGAAAAAATCGGGTATTTTTTATTTTATTTGATATGTACAATATTTTTTCGAATGGTTGAACCATTGAATCGTACATGTCGTTTTGAGGTAAATTTAACCACTCCATCTTTTAGCGCAAAAAGAGTGTGGTCTTTTCCAGTCCCTACGTTCTCACCAGGTAAGAATTTTGTTCCTCGCTGTCGTACAATAATCGCTCCAGACTGAGCTTTTTGTCCGTCGGCAAGTTTAATTCCCAAATACTTTGGATTTGAATCTGTAAGGTTTTTTGCGGAACCCCCGGCTTTCCTGTGTGCCATTTTGTTCTAAAACACTTCTGTAGGACATGTGAGGTATTTGGAACCTCGTACAGAGCGTTGTTATTGCCTTATAAGTACTTATAAGCTATACAAAACACGTATTGCTTATGGGAGAAGTATATGATATTTGAGCATTCTTTGCAATAGACGCCAGAGTAGGTAATAATAGAGTGTATGAAAACAAAGGGTAATAGTATATTTTTGGTAACTTTCATTGTATTGCTTATGGTGACATCATTTATTATGGGGCGCATTTCAGTACTCGGAACAAGAGATAAAGAAATCAAAGTATTGTCAGCAACGGCAATTCGAAGTACTATACCAGAATCAGACATTATTATTCGAGCTTCAAGTCGTGGTACAAAATATTATTTCCCCTGGTGTGTAAGTGGTTTTAACGAAGAGAACACTATTTATTTTTCATCTGAAGAAGAAGCCTTGACTGCCAATTATGAGATAGCTTCAGATTGCTTACATCCAGACAACTAATATAACCACACATATTTATCATGGAAATTTTTATAAAAATACTCAAATTACTACTCTTTATAGTACTAGCACCACTAATGGCATTGGTGATGATTCTTTCTATTTTTATTGATTCTTGGCTTAAGTTGCTAGATATCTAATGTTAAATTTACAAATTGAAGTAAGAATTCAAAAATAGCTAAGCTGTGCAGTTTCGAGACTTTTTCTTTAATCTCAGTAAAGCAAGACACTCTATCGCATGAGTGTCTTTTTTTATTTACCTATTTATTTCAGAAGAGAGTAAGAAGGGGTCGTTAATTAATTTCTTTTTGGCACTAGTGATTTCAAAATTGATTTTGTGATAGATTTGAATTATCTGTGGGAGTATGGATAGTTTAGAAGCCTAGCTCAACTTATTGGAATTGTTTTCTCTCCCTTATTGAATAGGGGAAGAGAGTAGTGGATGTTTTAAATAGCTATAAGTGTTAGATACTCAAGATTATTATATATATAATAACGTCGCACAATATATCTTTACGACACTATATATAAAATACAGTATAGTATCATTAGATCTATTTATAAGGCTATTTCGAGGCTTTAAACAGCCCTCTAAGCCTTTTAGATTGTAAAGACGACTCATTACACCTTTGTTTAATACCCCTATCACCAAATAAGCCTTATACTACAAGCCAATCGGTCTCTCGATAAAAAATAAATTTTTTAAAATTAAATAAATTTAAAAAATATTTTTTAAATTTATTTATACACTATTAATAATTCTATTACTTAACAATAGCCCAAGCCACAGTAATCAGTGAGATGGGGGTTAGTTCAAAGCTGAAAGACTCCTCACCTTTTTAGTTCTGCAACCCGAGTCTTTAACGTCGCACAATATAGAAGGCTAGAATAAAAAATAAGAGCCCTGACAACGCAGTCAGGACTCTTTTTCTAGAGACACCCCACGTCTGAAGCTCTAGGTTTTTAGCTTAATGAAGGAATCAATATTTTCAACAAAGACATTTGTCAGCTGTCTTCTCAAATACTCTAGCCCACCCTCTTTCCTACAAGAAAATGTCAAGGAGATATTTTTGTTAACAATATCCGAGACAAGGAGACACATGTCACCAAAAGAATCTTGAGTAAAACTAAATTTAAAAAATTTAATATACTTCTGATCTTTAAGTTTTTTGTGAATGTCTTTAACAAGAATCTCAGAAAATTTTTGCGCTGAGATACTTTGAATGAAGTCGGTAGAATTTTTCTCAACACAAGACTTAACTTTTCTTTCTATCTCTTTCCAAAAAGAAGGTGGAATTATCTTAAAAAGATACAACCAGGATTTATTTTTCTTTTCCATAATTTCAAAATTGCAGATTTACATATATTGTAACCTTAGGCAGATTTCTTATTTGAGTTATCCACAGATACTGTTGTTTACTTGCTTATGATAGGTATTATTAAGAGGAACGTATACGTGATGCGTGTAGCAAAAACCCCGACCACTCGGGGTTTTTGCTTTTATGAATTCTTTTCTTGAAAAAGAATTTTTTCTTTACTGACACCAAGTAGTTGATTGTACTTTCCGGGTGATCCGTCACTTTTTATTACTCTATGACAAGGGATGTTTTTATTTGTATTACCAGAAAGAATTGTCCCCACTGCACGAGAGGCTTTTGGTGATCCAGCCATTGTGGCAACCTCTGAGTAGCTTAGTGTTAAACCCTTTGGTATATTTGCAACAATCTCTAAAACCCTTTCCTTAAAACTCATACTTAAGAGTAAATTAGACTTGGATATCTCCAGGACTAGGGATTTGGTCAAACCAAGTTCCAGACAAAAAATCCTGAACAAAAGGTTGCCAAAGTAAATCAATAAAAATATCATTCCAAAGATACAAAATAGGTGTAGATAGATAATGATCCCAAATACCTCCAAGCCAATTCAAAACATATTGAAAATTAGTTTGAACCTCTTCGTTTTGAACAACGTCAGATTCAATATTCCACCCCAGAAGCGAAATGAAAATAACAAGCATTACTATTATCAAAATAATTTTTATTAGACTAGAACCTTGATTATATTTCATACTTAAATTATATCATTTTTTATTTAAACATTGATTCAGTGGCGCGAGGAAGATACCCTAACGGGTCAAAATACGTAGAACCAGCAACAAGTGGTGTCCTATAATTCTTGCCTGGACAACCTTTGCTTGGCCACGTTTCCACACTCACAGCGTCTGTTGGAACAATTTTAATATCCAAATGAGGACCTGTTGAATATCCTGTGTTTCCTGAAATAGCAACAATAGTATCGTTGGTCACACGCTGACCCTTACTTGCTGTGAAGCTCGTTAAATGACTATAGATACTTGAAAGTCCATTATCGTAATGAATAAGCATCCAACCTCCAAAAGAAGCACGTGGACAATCTAAATCAGTATTACCAAAATCAACTACAGTTCCAGAACCGAGAGCGTAGACATTATCATTACTTGCTCGAAAATCAAGACCAGTATGACGCCCAGACCACGCACCTGTGCGATAACTATATAGTTTTGCTGAATCAGCAGTAAGCCCAAAAGGTTGGGTAATCAGAACATACTTGAGCGGCCAACCAAAAATACCAAACTGAGGTTCCGGATAACTTGTTGGGTCTAAAATATATTTAAGTTGAGATTCTAAATCTTGTAATGAATCTTCAAATTCTTTCTTTAAAGCAATTTTTTCATTAACAATTTTCTGATATTCACTTTCTTCGGATTTTGTTTCAGTCAACAAAACAGTTTTTTGTTTTTTGTTTTGTTCTATAGATTTTTTTTCAATGGCATGTTCTTCAACCAGATTTTCAAATTTTATTTTTTCTTCTTCTTTTGTTCGTTTGGTAGCTCCGAGCTCTTCCAAACGTAGTCGAAACTCCCCCACCTCCCTGTTGAAAACATACTGAAGGCGATTATAGGAACTTGCAGCTTGGAGTATTGAAGTCAAATCATTCTCGTGCAACACAGCAAAAGCAACAGGTTTTGATTCTATGTAATTTATTTCTTGTATATATTTAACTACCAAATACTTGTTTCTATCAATCCTCTCTTCCAACTCCCCTATCGTAAAATCAAGATTTTTAATATTTTTTTCTGTGTCGTCTATTTTTAAAGTTGTTGATTTAATGGTTGCTTGAATTTTTTTGTCTGTTGTATCAAGTTCTTTTACGGCCGTTTCTAGTGTCCGTCGCTCTCCACTAATTTGATTAAGTTGTTGTTGGTATTGAGAAATTTCTTTTTCCAAATCTTGAATAACACTTTGAGAATCTTGGATTTGATTTTGCAAACCCTCAACAACTTCACCATTAGCAAAAACTTGTGTTGGCACACAAGAACATAAAGCAAAGACTAAGATTAACTGAAAGATTCTACTATTCATAGATCTATTGTAGCAAAAACAAAGAATATTGTTTTCCAGAAATTGCATATATACAAAAAAAGCCCCTCAAAATCGGGGCTTTTTAAAAATGTACATCAGAGGTTTCGAACAGTCACCTGACCTCCCACCAAATTGAGCGGGTTTACAGTGTCATAAAGACCAATTCCTTTCGGAAGAATACTCTTCAAAACCTGGAGCTTTTCTTCTTCACTCATGTGCTTGAAACACAAAGCTAGAAGTTCCGGCACAGGCACAGAGTTTTCAGTCGTTTCGACCTTGTCCGCCTTTACAGGAGGTGCAGAAAACGTTTCTTCCTGCAATCCCCTTTGGTCTTCCACTTTCTTAATTGGAAGTTTATTCTGTAAACTTCCGATCGGAAAAGTCAATATAAAACCGGGTTTTGCACTTCCATTTCGGGCTTTTTGTTTGTCACGAATTAAAGCATTCGGACAAGTCATTTCCGCTTCTTTACGAAACTCTTTCACAAAATCAATAGCACCTTGTTCGGCTGATTCGGCTGAAATTATGAAATCCAAATCGGCTTTATGGTTTATTCGTGGGATGAATGAAAAAATTTGAGACCATTCCTTCTTGAGCTTATGAGCATTTGGTGCCACAAACTCTATAGGAAAGCCCCATACCCGGAGACACGGTTTCTTTCGGTCTTCACAAAGAAAAACATCAAAGTTTTTCTCAAGTTTTTCCTTGAGAAGCTCAAGATTTCCATCACAAATAGTGAGACAAAGTCTCTTTTCTTGCCGAGTACCTTTTTCCAAAAGGGCGGAATGAACTGGAACCCCGTTGAGAAGTTCTTTTGTCATTTTTTCTGCAAGGACTTCCCCGAAACTCTTCATCTGCTTCTCGTATGAACCAGATATTGAGATATTTCCGTGGCTTGGCTTGAGTTTTTTACTATTCTTGCGTGCAATTGTCATGGTTCAATGATTTAGGATTTATCTATTTAATATCATATTTTAATATATTTGTCAACATATTTTGATTTAAGTAAATATTTTTAACTTGTCGAGATGACCATGCCAATAAAAAAACCCGAGAATCCCCGGGTTTTTTAATCTATTTATACTGTTTGCAAATCTTGGTGTTTAACAAGATCTTGGTATCGTTCACATCGTTCAAGAAGCTCTTCGTGAGTTCCCTGATCAATAAGATTACCAGAGTCAAAAACAAGTATTTTGTCCGCATGAGCAACTGTCGAGAGCCTATGAGCAATTACAATTTTTGTTGTTGCTTGAGTTTCCCGAGTAAGTTTATCAATTTGAAACTGAATCTCCCTTTCGGTTTCAGTATCAAGCGAAGCTGTTGCTTCATCAAGGATAAGGATAGCAGGTTTCTTTAGAAGTGCTCGAGCAATTGTTAAACGTTGCTTTTGCCCTCCAGAAAGCTTGATTCCATTTTCTCCAATCATTGTATCAAGACCTTGTCTGTCTTCTTTTAATTCTTGAAGAAATTCATCCAAACCAGATTTCTGCATTGCATCCTCAACCTCTTCATCTGATACATTTTCAAGTCCAAAAATAATATTGTCTCGAATTGACCAATCAAAAAGATATGCTTCCTGCCCAACATAGCCGATTTTGTCTAGAAAGGACTCTCTATCAAGATCTTTTACATTAAAGCCGTCAATAAACACGTCACCTCTTTGCGGGTCATACAAACGCATCAAAATCTTTGCTAATGTACTTTTACCTGAACCAGATTTACCAACAACCCCAACAAATTCTCCAGCTTTTACAGAAAAAGAAATATTATTTAAAACATCTTTCTTTTCCTTACTGTCTGAATAGAAGAAAGAAATATTATTAATATCAATCTTACCTTCAACAGCTTTTAAAATCTTTGAGTTAGTTGGTTCTGGTAAATCAGTTTTTATTTCAATAAATTCTTTATATTCACGAATAGCAGGCGCGTTGCGAGCTATTGTTCTTTGAACCCATTGAATTCTACCAACTTGAGAGAAAAACATCCCCGACCAAGCTGTAACAATAACAAACTGACCAATAGTCATACTTCCTTGGCCAATTTTCCAAGCAGCAACAAGCATTACCATAGCCACAAACAGAGGGATCAAGGACCCATAAGCAATAAGTCGTGAAATAAACTTTACCCATAGGGGTTTAGAGAAATCATGCTCAATGTCAATTTTTTGTTGAATAAAATTTTGACCAAAATTTTCTCGACCAAAACTTTTAAACAAAGAAACATTTCGAAACACTTGCCAAAAAGACGTGTGGGTTTCTTGACCTAATTTTTCAGCCTCCTGTAGTTTAGGTAAATATTTTAATGAAAGACGAGTCTGGATAATTGCAATTGTGAGAAAGCCCACAAGAGCAATTAAACCAATCTGCAAATCAATCAATGTAATAAGAACAAGTGTTACAACTGTCTTTAATACAATCGGCAAAATATCATAAACTAGAATTTGCAGCATCGCACGAATTGCGAATGTCCCTTTGTTAATTATCTTATCCTTAACTCCTGAGTTTTTGCTAGAGTGTTGCCCGACAGACATTTGTAACATAGTAGATATACTTTCCACGTGTATGTTTCGAATAAAATCGTAATTAAAGGTGCTTATATCAATTTTTTCCCGATTAGTTTGTAGGTAGAGAGAGAAAATTGATAAGAGAAATCCAATTACTACCAAAATGGCAATGTAATTAAAATTAAAACCTTCAATAAAACTGTCTACAGCAAGCCCAGAAATATAAGGAGACACAAGCGCTATGGCTTCCATTACCAACGTTATAAGCGCAAGAATTGCAAATGCTTTTTTGTGTTCACGCGAACGCAAAACAATAAAGTGAAATATTTCTTTAAATTTTTTCATATTTAGATTAGTTTAAGGTTCATTTTGAATTTAAATATTATTTTACTATATTAATTAAATTTGTCAATATACTTTATTTGAGAAGTCTTAAGATATTATCAACCCTTTCAATAGCACTATTCCGTCCCACAACATAAGCAATAAAGAATGGAGAGGGAGATCTGTCTTTTCCTGACAAGGTATATCGCAAAGGCCACAAAACATCCCCTCTTCCCTCTTTTTCGGCATAATCCCAAATAATAGCTTGAACAGCCTCCTCAGAGGCAAAATCAGCCTCAGAAGCACCTTCAAAAGCTTCTTTAACCCAAGTTAAATGCTTTATTGCATCATCTTTTGTCCCCTTTTTCCAAATAACAGCTTCTGGGTTTGGGTATTCTGGATTGTGAGTAAAATACTCCAATTCTCCTTCCTCAATCATTTTTTTAATTTCGGCACCATAAGAAACACGCTCAACAAAAAGTGGACGTAATCTTTGATACAGCTCCCCTGAAATATTTTCTGGAAGGAATTTTTGGAAATAAGAATCAAGCTCTGTTTCAGAAAGTTTTTTTAAATGTTCTTTGTTTATCCAAAATAATTTTTCTGGATTGTATACACTCCCCTTCTTTTGAGCTCGGGCAAGTGAAAATTCTTTCACCAGTTCTTCTTTAGAAAATATTTCTCGTTCATCTCCAGGGTTCCAACCAATCATCGCCAGGAAGTTTGCAAGCGCACCTGGCAAGATTCCCATCTCACGATACTCTGTTACGGGATACACATTTGGATCACGCTTAGAAAGCTTTCCACCTCCCTCACTTAGAATAAGTGGAATGTGAGCATACTTTGGTCGCTCAAAACCACAAGCTTCAAGAATGAGGATTTGTCTCGCGGTATTTGGAATATGATCTTGTCCACGCACAACATGAGTCACCTCCATTGTTCCGTCATCAACAACAACCGTTAGGTGGTAAAGTGGAGAATTAATATTTCGAGCAATAACAAAATCCTTCAATTCTTCTGTGTTGAATGTAATATCTCCAAGAATTTCATCACGAAAAGTAAGGTCAATGTTTGGATTCTTGAAACGAATCACCTTACCGCCTTCCTCCCCCGAGGAATCCTCACCTTCATACGCAAGACCTTTTTCAATAAGTTTGTTTATGTACTCAATATATATATCTGTTCGTTCACTCTGCCGATAGAACTCATCATATTCAAGCCCTATCCATTCCAAAGCCTCAAGCATATTGTCTTCAAATTCTTTTTTGCTTCGTTCTTTGTCTGTGTCTTCTACACGCAAAATAAATTTCCCGCCATTTTGGCGAGCAAGAAAGTAATTGTAAAGTGTTGTTCGAAGTCCTCCAATATGAAATTTTCCTGTTGGCGAAGGCGCCATTCGTGTCGTTATTTTTTCAGTCATAGTTTTTTTATGATTCGTGTTTAAAACCTATTGATACTAATTCATTTGCAATATCTCGAGCCGAATTTGGGTATTGAGATAATTTTGCAGCTTGCTTCATTTTAGTTTGAGATTCAACATCAGCTAGAATTGATGCTATTTCTTGAAGCAAAACCTGAGGAGTAATATTCTTTTCTTCAATTACTCGAGCAGCTCCTGTTGAAGCGTAGCTAAAAGCATTTTGTCTTTGGTGGTCACCATTTGATGAAGTGATTGGAATAAGAATAGCAGGAATTTCCCACCATGCAATCTCTGAAATACTCGAAGCTCCAGATCGACTTATTACCACATCTGCTGCTCCCGCACACATTCGCATTGCCAAGGGATTCAAATATGCATACGGACGGTAATTGTCTCTATCTTTTGAGTTCTCCAAAATAATCTTTACGTTTGATTCAACATCTTCAAAATTCTTTGTTCCTGTCTGATGAATAATTTGATATTTTTTCACAAGTTCAGGAAGCGTATTCATAACAGCTTCGTTGATCAAAGTTGCACCTTGAGAACCACCCATAATAAAGATAGTCGGAATAGCCGGACTTAATTTTAAATATTCATGAGCGCCCTCTTCTACTGGTTTTTGTAAATCTTTTCGAACAAGGTGTCCAATAAGAGCTGTTTTTTCTTTTTTGAAATATTGAGCAGCCTCAGGAAAAGCAACGGCAATTTTGTCAGCAAACCGAGCCCCTATTTTATTTGCAAGACCTGGTCGAGTATCTGACTCATGGATAATCACAGGAATACGTAAAAACTTTGCCGCAACAACCACAGGAACTGAAGGATACCCACCCTTACTAAAAACAACATCAGGATAAATTTTGAATAATTTAAACAAGGCAACAAAAACAGCAAAAAATGTTTTTACCATGTCGACAATATTTTCAAGTGAAAAATATCGACGTAACTTCCCCGCAGGAATCTCGACAAAAGTTATTTGGTTATCAAACAAGGCTTTTTGGTCATATTCTGTATTTGCCATGTAATATATTTCCAAATCTAAAATATTCTTTTCTTGCTGAATAAGCCGAAGTTCTTCGGCCACAGCAATCAGTGGATATACGTGCCCACCAGAACCTCCTCCCGCTAGTACAATTTTCATAGATTAATTAAGTGAAAGCTGACGCTTTGAAATATTAAGAATAATCCCAACTGAGAATAATGCAAACATGAGAGATGTCCCACCATGACTTATAAAGACAAGAGGTACCCCGGTTAGGGGGAAAACCCCAGAAATAGAAGCAATATTCAAGAAAGATTGAGCTGTTAACAGTATAACAAGTCCGGTAACAAGAAGTCTAGAAAAAACATCAGGACTGCGACTGGCTATTCTGATTCCCCGCAAAGCAAACATTACATACAAAACGATAGTAAGTATAGAACCTATAAAACCAAGCTCTTCTGCAATAACAGCAAAAATAGAATCTCCTTGGGGCTCTGGCAAGTATGTAAACTTCTGAATACCCTGACCAAGTCCTCGGCCCGAAAGCCCACCTGCTCCAATTGCAATTTGAGCTTGTTGAAGCTGAAAAGATGCACCACTCGGGTCTCGAGACGGATCTACAAAAGTTTTAACACGCTCCAAAATATACGGCTTTGCCAAAATGAGGGCACCAAAACCAATAATTCCAATAAGCGCCAAAATTGCAATATATTTAAATCGAACCTGAGCAACAAACAACATAGCCATACCCGAAACCATTATCAAAATCAAGCTTTTAGTGTCAGGTTGATTCACTAAAATTCCCGCTGTTAATGCAAACAAAACAATGAAAGGTATCACGATTTTTTTTGCGTGTTCTGTCTTTGGTTTTACCCAAGCAATCCAAGCCGAAAAATAAACAATAAAAGCAATCTTCAAAAATTCAACAGGTTGAAATGACAAAGGTCCAAGATCAAGCCATCTTGTAGCTCCTCCGTGCGTCAATCCAAGCCCTGGAACAAAGACAAGCGCCGTGAGTACAATTGAAGCAACGAAAATGTAAAAAGCATATTTACGCCAAAATTCAAATGGAATTTTGGAAGCAGCCCACATAGCAAGTAACCCTCCAATCAAACCAAACACTATTTGATTGAACAAAATTGCGTAGAATTTTGCTTCATTTTTTGCAAGTACACCAAAGGAAGCAGACAAAAACATAATCAAACCAAAAACAACAAGCCCTAGAACTATTCCTAAGAAAAATTTGTCTATGCCTTTATTGCTTATTTTTGATTGAACCATATTGTATCTAAATAAATTAGAGCAAAGAAATAATTACACCCACAACAGCAAAGAATACAGACATGACCCAATACCTCATTGTAATTTTAGGTCGAGACCAACCATTTGCTTCAAAGTGATGATGTAGAGGCGCAACCTTGAAAACCTTCCCTTCAGGACCCCATATCTTTTTTGAAATAATTTGAATAAAAGAAGACAAAGAAGTTATCACCAAAGGAAAACCAATAACAAGGAGCAGCAAGACTGAGTCAGTTAGAAATACCATTACAGACAAAGCCATTGTCAGACCAAGCATTCCTGTTTCACCCAAATAAAATCGTGCGGGTGGAATATTGAACCACAAGAATACAAGCAAAGCAGAGACAACAACAGCACCAAAAACAGCAAGATCAATTTGATTTTGAAAATAAGCAATTAAAGAATATGCAGAGAAAATAGAAGCCATAACTCCCCCAGCCAACCCATCAACACCGTCAATAACCCCGGACGAAAACGTTCCCAAAGTTACCAAGACAAATACTGGAATAATAAACCAATCCAAATACAAAGGAATATCAAGAAATGGAATTGAAATTGAAGTCATTCCAAGTTTAAAGAAAAACCACAAAGCAAAGACAAGTCCGAGCAATGTAACTATTGCAATCATATAATTTCTAGGTAGACCGTTCACAAATTTGCCAGACTTAGCTCTGATACAAAGAAGGTCATCGACAAGCCCTACCAGTGAACCTAGAATAAGTCCGAGAAACGGAAGTAAGGTTTGGTTACGACTTACAAATTCAAGTTTTGCAGTGAGTTCATTTGGGGAAATCACAAATACAAGAAACATAAGAGCGGATGTGACGAGAACCGAAATCCAAACAACCATCCCTCCAACCCTTGGTGTTTTAACTTCTGCTTCAGTGTTTGTTATTTTTTGGAATTCTTTTGAAATTGCATCTGGATGAATTTTCCCATTTTCAGTAGGTGTATGAGTTGCCCCAACTTTTCTTGGTGCCTTCTTCCACATTTTATGCTTATACATAAAATTAGTAAGCAATGGTGTGATTGCCATCCCAACAACGAAAGTTACTACTATCGGCAAGAATACTTTTACAAGACTTAAACTAATCATAATTATTTATTATTTATTACATCAATAATTTCACTAACATCACTAAATCTCCCCTCTCGCGTCGACTGCAACACGGTTACAACATGCGGGATATCATTTATTTGAGTTACAACACTCAAATTTCCACCTGCCGTCCGTGTATATCCTGTCTTAGAACCTATAATACCAGACATCGTATCAAGCGAGGTGTTTGTATTTTCGATATTGTGAACCTCAACATCCGAACGCAAAGTAAGAAGTTTATTTTTTGTTGTGTCAAAAATATTTGGATATGTTTTGTATGCAAGTGAAAATAAAATACTAATATCTTGAGCACTTCCAAAAGCGCTTGCAATATTTTCATTTTCATCGACATCAAGACCTGACGTGTTTGAAAAAACAAGAGTATCCAAACCAAGTTCTTGCGCAGTATTGTTCATATATTCAATAAAGCTAGATTCTTCTAGATACTGATTTCCAACTCGCCCAATAGCGATAGCTGCGTCGTTCGAAGATGTTACCAACATGAAGGTAAGTAAATCATAAAGCTCCCAAATCTCCCCAACAACAAGGCCGTTATCTCCCGCCCCCGCCAAATCAGATTGAACTATAGTAATAGTCGCATCTTCAGGAAAAGTCTGAAGTGCAGCGTATGTTGTCATAATTTTTGTAAGAGAAGCTAGCGGCCTTGGAATATCTGCATTTTTTTGATATACGACCTTTCCAGTTTCAAGTTCGGCAATATAAGAAACATCGGCCTGAAGAACAATATCCTCAAAAGCAGAATGAGAAAAAGAAAAACCATCAAAAACTGAAGCGCTCACGGTATCCAAAGAATCATTTTTGGGCACAAAAACAAGAACACCCACAATAATCAAAAATAATGCAGAAAGCACGAGGGGTCCGAGAGCAGTATTTTCTTTTTCTGATTGTGTAGACATATTATTCATTTTCTGACTCTTGATCTTCTGAAATTTCTAACCCTTTTATTTTTTCTTCAAGCATTTTTTGAACGCGGTCAAAATCGGGTAAGTCTTTTGGGTTGGAAACACTCAAATATCCCAAAAGATCATGACTCGCTGTGTACACAAAAGAACGCGCGTCAGTCGGATGACTTCTACGTACCACAAGCCCTCGAACCAACAAGTTCCTCAAAATAAAACTTGAATTTACACCTCGTATAAAATCAATATCAGCTCGAGAAACATTATCTCGATACAAAACAATAGACAAAGTCTCAAGCGCGGCCTTTGAAAGATCTTTTGTCACTTCATCTTTTCGAATTGTTTCAATAATCAAACTCGCTTCAGGGTTTGTGACCATTTGAATCTTTTCGTTATGAACAATAAGTGAAAGACCTGTTTTTTCAACCATTTCTTTTAATTCTGGAATAGTCTCTTCAACGCGTTTTTTTTCAATATTAAAAATAGAAGCGAGCTTTTTAAAAGAGACAGGTTCACCAAAATAAAACAGTACCGACTGCATGAGCAAAGCTAAGTTTTCTTGAGATTGTTGTGTTGTATTTTCTTCCATAATTATTACATTGAGCTAATACGAGGTGGTAATCCAGATTTTTGAATATCAATATCTCCGTAACGGTTACCCTGGTCAGCATCAACCACACCCTGGCGAACCAACTCGAGAAGAGCCAGAAAACTTACGATAACATGAACCCTTTTCCCTTGTTCTGTTTTCTTGTGACTACTGTCTGAAAATTGAGAAAATGACATTTGCAAAGAAGATTGAACGCGTTTTGTAAGTGACTCAATAACGTGCTCCAGACTTTCCACCTGCTCAATCGTCACTTGGTGATGTTTCTTGGGAGGTTCTGGGATTGATTTGAGAACACTTAAAATATTTTCGTGAATGTTGCTTTGGGTAATTGAAGTGTCTGGACTAAAAACTGTTTCGGTGTTTGGTTTTACAATTCGAGAATACTGAGGACTCTGCATAAAGCGAGGGCGAATTGTGTCGTTCGCAGCGTCTTGTATTGTTTTGTACAAGAACAAACGTATTTCAAGTCCTCGAATATCCTCTTCTTCGTCTTGGGTGAGCTGAAGTGTTGGAAGTAGTGATTTTGACTTTATGAGAAGCAATATCGAAGCAATAGCAATAAAAGAGGATCGAGCTTGAATAGAAAGATTCTGACCATTACGAATATGGTCAATATACTCATCAGCAATTTGAGCCAAAGAGATATCACTTATAAAAAGCTTTCGTTTTTGAATGAGTTGAAGCAAAAGATCGAGAGGACCCTCAAAAACTGAAGTTTTTATCTTGAATGTAGTAGATTCCACTTTGTTATTGTACCTTATTTAGACTATTCACAAGTTGCAAAATTCATTGTTTTATCCCCATGTCAAGGTTGTGTTTACCTCCCCTATTGCTAGAATATTGAAACATGAATAATTCATGGTGCAATTATAAATAACAGTCTTCTGTTTTTATACTGTGTTCTTTCTATCGTAATTAAACCCTAAAACTTACACCCATGACAGAAATTTCCCGTAAAGTGCTTGCTAATGACGGCGTCCTTGCTAAAGGTGGCTGGAAAGGCGCATCCGCAAAAGACACAAACACCAAAAAACCAAAAAAACTTCTCTTAAAAAGAAAGGAGGAAAATAATTACGAGAAAAACAAACTCTGGTAGGCACGAAAGTGCCTACCTTTTTTATTTGACACTCTTTTTTGTCCAGAGTACTCAACAAATATTACAACGGACATAGTGACTTGAGTTCTTATATTCGTAGATTTTTCCAAGGAATGGAAGAAGTGAAAGAAGTATAAAAAACAAAAAGCTCGGACGTTTCCAGGTTTTTTTAATTTGGATTATCTGATATCCAAAGTTTTGGATTTTCATCACATCCGCTTTCTTCTGGATTTGCGTCTGTAGTATCACAAAAATCAAAGATTTCTCCATTTACAAACACACGTAAAGTGTTGACTGAAGGGAACTGAAATGCTGCTTGTTGAATTTGCTGATTGAATGAAATAGCATCACAATGCCCTCCCAAAATTGTTCCCTCTAGATATAAGTCTGCAACACCGTTGACGATTTCAACATTTACAAAATCGAGCGTTGTGCCGATACTGGAGTTGGCTCGCCCGGCAATAGTATTTGAAACCTCTGTTCCGCCAAATGGCAGTGTTGGCAATTCAAATAGTTTATCATATACGGCCGTCAATACAGCAGAAGTTTCTTCTACACCTGAGTGATGACGACAGAATCAAACTGGAAAGCCGCCTGATCTATCTGCGCTCTGAATATTGCATCTGCACAGTGATTTGCCCAAATCTCTCCAGAAAGATAGACACTTGCAATATTATTTGCCAACGTTACATTTTCAAAAGACAACGCTGTTTGAGTACCCACGGCATTGTTTTCTCCTGATGGGAGTTCAAACAATTTTTGATACGTCGCACGTAAAACAGCTTCTGTTTGAGGCACTTCATATTCTACAAAATCCATATACCCGCCACATCCTGCAAATGCAAATGATGTCGATGTCTGACTATCGGTCCACAGCGGTACACGAATAGTCACCGTATCAATATCCAGAACTTCATATTCTATAACATCGATGAATTGGCCAATTTGACATATACCAGCCATGTCATCAGCGTAGTCTGCCCTGACCATCAGTCGTGCATTGTCGACAAACAAATTGTCTGGCAAACCAATGAGTTGATAATCGTCGCCGTTGTCTGTGGCAAATCTCCAACATCCACCTTCTACATCGACATACTGCAATGTACCGACCACCTCGATATCGTACGAAACAATTTCCGCATCGTTGCTCGGCTGATTGTCAGAAGGTGTATTGTCTACCACCTCTTGATCTGGAACGGTGTCTTGGTTGTCAATTGCTTGCTGATTCAATATTTCGTCTACAGAACCTTCTGGAGAGAAATATACGTACGCACCAGCAGCTGCCAAGATCAACAGCAGCACCCACACCATCGCCGCACCTTTTTGATATGTTTTTTGAATATTCATATCTTTATTATATATCATTAATTAATAATTATTCTTCACCTTCTTGTGAAAGTAGTACATCGATTCGGTTGATGTCTCGCGGGAATAGTGTGGCTTCTTTGATATTTGCAAGTCCTAGGAATCGTGCTGTCAACCGCTCCAGCCCCATACCCAAACCACCGTGTGGAGGCAAACCAGACTTGAACGCTTGTAAATAGAAACTAAACTTCTCTGGATCCAGCCCCTTCCATTTCATTTTTTCTTTCAATTCTTCGTACCGGTGCTCGCGCTGGTTTCCCGAAATCAGTTCAAGTCCTCGGAATAGCAAGTCGTAGCATTTTGTAGTACCAACATCGCTCGGATCATCCATAGCATAAAATGGTCGTTTTGATCGTGGATAATTGGTAATAAAAATAAAATCAGAACCAAGTTCGTTTTTTGCATATTCTGATAGCCATCTCTCGTGCTCGGGATCCAAATCTGGCTCCTGTGTGCAGTCTACTCCAGTTGCTTCCGAGATCAATTTTTGAGCATCCTTGAGTTTCATAGATGGAAACATCTCCGCATCCGGAATCATCGGGAACTCTGCTCCGAGGGTTTCAAATTCTTTTGCGCAATGTTCCTGTAGATGTTCGGTTACGTATTTCAATAGCCTAGATTCTAGCTTCATCACATCTTCTGGTCCTTCTATAAAGCCCATTTCGAGGTCCAGCGATGTGTATTCGTTCAAGTGGCGTGTGGTCGAGTGTTTTTCTGCTCGAAATACGTTTGTCACGGTAAACACACGCTCGTATACACCCACCATCATTTGTTTATACAGCTGCGGGCTAGTAGCCAAAAACGCAGTTTTGTCATAAAAATAATCAAACTTAAACACTTCTGTACCACCTTCTGCATCTCCACCCACGATTGCTGGGGCCCGGAATTCGGTAAAATCCTGGGAAACGAGAAAGTTTCTAAATGCCTGCAAGATGTGGTGTTGCACAGTAAAGATTGCTCGCTCTCTGTCCCGGCGCAGTGTATACGGCCGATTGTCTAGCAACGTCTGCAGACCAATATCCGCAGCGTTGTCAAACGGCAGATCATGAGCCTCGCTGAGCACTGTGATACCGGTGATTTCCAGCTCGATGTCGCCGTTTTGCATATCTGCGTTTACCATTTTTTCAGGTCGACGGTTTACCTTTCCGGCTATCTCCACCACAAATTCTGGTCGCAATGTTTTTGCGATCTCTAGGACGTCTGGCTTTCCAAAGACCACTCCTTGGACTTTTCCGCTCATGTCACGAAAGTCAAAAAACGCCATTTTTCCCTGGTCGCGCGCCACATGCACCCAACTTTTGATAATAACTTCTGAATCGATATGTTGTTGTAAATCTTTAATTAATATTCTCATAGTTATGTTGTGATTATTGTATCTGGATACGATGATTCTAGTCCAGGACCTGTTAATGTAACTTTATCTATTGTTCGAGGCATATGATGCACCAACTGACCGCGTTCATTGACCCGGCGATATCCATCACGAACAATATTTGCAAAGTGCTCTAGAGCCTGATCTTTATCTTGCCCAACAATGTATTGATAATATCCCGGCAATCCTCCAATAAAAATTTTGATTGTGTAATCTTTTTCCATAATTATTTTTCATTAAAAATATAATATTCTCCTTCACTTATCACTTCTACAGTGTCTCCATCTACTTTTACAGCAGACATGTCATCCAGCATATAAATCGGCTGATCTATTTCTTTTGCGATTGGTTCAAAATTCTCTATTGTGATTTTTGAAAAACTGCCCGATAGGTAATGAGGTCGGATATACAAATCAACAAAATTCAAAGCAGGTTTTTTCATATACTCCGCACCATCTTGGTAATACATCTCCAAATCGCGACTACTCAATCCCGTTGTAGGATTGGTTACCATACTTCCCGCGCTGATTCCTGCCCAGACTCGAGTCTGCAAAAGATCAGGTAAATGTTCTTGTATGCCTAACTCGTCTATACAACTCAACAAATAATCAACCCCTCCGCCGCCACCCCAAAACAAAACATCGGCTTCTTCAAAACGTTTCAGTATTTCTTCTTTCTCCAGCACCGCAATATCTGTGATGGTGAATTTCTTTAAACCTTGTTTATTTATATTGCTCAGGTTATTTACTAGCCAACCTTTATCGTTGTTTGTTGTGTGTGACGCAGTAGGAATAAACGTAATAATTGTGTCTGCTGGTTTTTTACCAACCAGATCAAAGAGTGCGTCTGTGATAGATGGGTTTGAAAGTCCGTTTGATGTAAGTAGTAGTTTCATAAAAAATACCTCGCAAAGATTTATAATCTTTGCGAGGACGATTCAAGTGCGAACCGCGGTGCCACCTCGCTTCCCTGGCATAAACCAAGACGCTTATGTGAAATTGGAGTCTCCACCCGTGTCATGGGGTTTCTTTGACCCCTTAATTATACCCAAACCAAAGAAAAAAGCCACAAGATTATCGTGATTTTTTAATTCAAATACAAAATAGATATCTGGAGAACAGAAGCAAATGATACCCACAGAAGATATGGGATATTTACGTAGGTTACCCAAGGAGCTATTGGGAAGATAACAACCATAGCCCAAATCAAAGTCCCAAGAACAAGCAAAATATCAATAGTTGCCAAAAGTAAGTTGTTGGCGCCAAATTGCAAAGGGGTAAAAGCAAAATTAAAAATAAGATTCAGAATAAACGGCAAAGCAATCAGAAAAGAAAGTTCTCCGCGCGCGGTCATTAAAAAAACCTTTCCAAAAGAAATAGCAATCAAAATATACAAAACAGTCCATACAGGACCAAACAACCATGACGGCGGAGCAAACGAAGGTTTTATTAAACTTTGATACCAAGAAAAATTATTCATATACATAAGTATATCATTTCGAGGACTATCTATTCTCCCTCTTTAAAAATAAACAAAAAAGCCACCGCACCTGCGATGGCTTTTAAGTACTATTACTATCCTTACTTATGCTCAGGATATTTAATTTCAACACGAACCGACTCTTCATCGAGTTCGGTATAAGAAATTTGAAATTTCATCCACTCAAGTTTTGCAAACACGGCTTTGAAAATTTCTGGCCTATGGTCGACTCCCATCTTTGAATCATATTTTCGATTCCAAATCACAGGAGCTAACACAACCTTACCGCCAGGCTTTAACACCCGAAGCACTTCAAGTATTTCAGATAATAAATTCTGATTATTGCGAAGCATGTTTGGTAATGCCGAGTGAGATATCACAAGATCAAAAGTTGAGTCTTTGAAGTTTAGTTTCTTTGTACTCATTTTTTTGACCCGGCAATTGTCTTTTGCGGGTGATCTGTCTATAGAAACGATAACAACATTATTACCGGATTCTTGTTCAAGCTCTCTTGCAAAGACACCAGTACCAGCACCAATATCAAGAACATTCTTGCCAACAAAGTCACTTAAGCCCAAACCTAGATTATTCAAATAATCTAAATAGACATCGGGTATTGTTTCTGTCTTCATAATGAAACATTTTTTTGTTTGTCTATATACTATAACAAAATTATATTCTGTCAATAGCCTACCCTACGATCCCAGAAAATAAAAAACCGTCGCGCCAGCAACGGTTTTTCTTCCTTATTTAATTTCTGAAATAATAGAGTCAAGACCCTTGTAAGAATTCCAAATAAATGGAGCTACAAAAGTCAGGAAATAAAAATTTTTAGTAGTCATTGGACCTTTAGCAGAACCATTTTGGTTTGTTTTTTCTTGATCAAGCGTCATGAGCTTGCTCAGAATTATTTCTCCATGATTAGCTTCAAAATGTCTGTGCGGGATCACAAAAACATTTGTAATATCCGCAGACTCTCCTTCTTTTGCTCGAAACCACCCATTGTCACCACGAGAAGTTTTTGACCGAAGTTCTTTTAAAGACCTTGGTGCAGCGCCCCACTCTTCTGGAGAAAGACTACTCCAATAAGCCTCAAAAGTATTCAAGAACAAACAAATTTTTTCAATCTCGAAGTCTTCGTCTACCCATTTCAAATCCTTTTTTAATTTTGTTGTTTTGGCTATCAAAGATTGAACCCCTTGTTTTTTGACTGCCTTATTTTTCTTAACAACAGCAATTCCCTTTGACACTACTTTTCCTAATTCTTTCAGCATATTCTAGTTTTTTCAAAATGTACTTTTTTATATCTATGCAACTCTACAAGAAAAACACACAATGTCAACACGCCACCATCCAGATTGTCTTACTTTTGTTTTCTATCCCAAAGAATCCAAAACACAAGTCCCACAAGCAAGAAAGAGAAACCATCAATAAGATTTCGTTTGAAGTTATTTTTTTGGTTTACTCGCTCTTGTACTATTCGCCTATCGATACACATTTGCTCTTCCTCCATAGAAATCTCAGAATTGTTTTCAACCACTGAGTCGAGTTTGCTGTTCATGCAAAAATCTTGGACATAACTCAAATCAGGCTCAATAAAAAAATATTTCAAGGTTGAGCCAATTGTCATCACACCACCAATTGCTACAAATATAATCCCTATCAACAAACCTATTGTTGGCACCACTTTTTTAAACCATTCCATACTAATTATTCAACTTACTTAATAAAACTATCAAACTTTACAGCGTGACAAGTATACCCCGCAGGGTATCTTTGTAGGTAATCTTGGTGTTCTTCCTCTGCTGGCCAAAAATGTTTAAAGGGTTCTAGTCTTGTCACAACCGGATCTTTCCAAAGTCCAGATTTGTTTACAAGTTGAACAAATTCTCCCGCTTCTTTTTTCTCTTTCTCGTTTTGATAAAAAATAGTTGACCGATAGGACGTGCCGACATCGTTTCCTTGTTGATTGAGAGTTGTTGGATTGTGAATTCTAAAAAAGAAATCCAAAAGATGCTTAAAGTCTGTTTGATTTGAATTGTAAACAATTTTAAGAGTCTCGGCATGTCCCGGATGATTTGAATATGTTGGATTTTCATTTTCACCACCACAATATCCGGTTTCGGTATCTACCACCCCTGGTTCAGTACGAAATAATTCTTCCATTCCCCAGAAACATCCTCCAGCAAAGTATGTAGTTTTAATTTTGGGTTCCATATATTTGTAATTTAAAAAGTAACTCCGGGAGGAAGTAGAAATTGAGTTGAATCAATATCCTTGTTTACACAAATAGCATTCACAACAGTGGAGAGATTGATTGTAATGAGATCATTTTTGTACATTCTTTCATTTTCAAATTTGTATTTCTTGCCCGTTTGTTCAGATGATTTCCAAGTATAGACACTATCTCCATTGTTGATAAAGAAGGTAACTTGTTTTCTATCAATCCCATATACAGACATATACACCCAACCATTGAAAGTAAAAAATTGACCATAGGTACTTGTCTTTGATCGTGCATTGCTGAAGGTGCAATAGACAGGCTTGTTCAGCATTCGAATCTCTTCTAGACTTTTACCTCCAGTGTTTGGTTGCGCCGGAAAATCAAAGACTACAATTGAATGTTTCTTAACCACAAAAAGTATCGCAAGTGTGATTAGCGCGATAATAGTCATTCCTAAAATTAACTGTCGTTTTATAGGATGCATTTGTATCCCCATTGTACCACGAAGAAAAAATAAGGTATTCTATAGCAATATGAATGGTGAAAAACAAGAAAATACAGAATCGGCAGAGGTAGGAGTTTCTGAGGTTAGTTCGCCAGCGAAAAAACGAGGCTTTCGTCAGCGACTCATAGATGCCACCCACTCAAAACATGGGATACGTTTTTTGTATTTTATTACTTTTATTGAATCTGCATTCTTCCCTATCCCACCAGACTTTCTTGTAGTTCCTATGATTGTCGCAAAACCAAAATCCTGGAAAAGGCTCGGTATTGGTGTAAGCACATGGTCTATACTTGGTTCTTTCCTTGGGTATTTTATTGGGGCGGTACTATTTGCAAGTGTTGGAGAACTCATTGTCGAAACATACAGTCTTCAAGATGAAATGATAAAAGTTGGAGAATTCTACAACAACAATGCATTTTGGAGTCTTGTTATTGCAGCTTTTACTCCACTTCCCTACAAAGTATTTACTATTGCTGCGGGAGTATTTCGAGTAGATCTTGTTGTTTTTGCTCTTGCTTCAATTATTGGTCGAGGGGCGCGATACATGTTTGTCGCCTACATTGCACACGTTGGTGGAAATAAGGCGTTTTGGACATATCTCCGCAAACTCAAACGTTCAACATGGATTGCTCTAGGGGCATTGACCATATCTCTTATTATTCTATTTTTGGTAAAATAAAAAAGCGAGCCGCCTGGCTCGCTTTTAAAGTACTTAAATTCATTGATCAAAATTTTCAGGGACCTCTCGCTCAGGAGTTTCCGCTGTTCGCTTTTCTTTAATATCACGAATATGCCCAACTTGAGGATCTTTATTCAAACGATAATCAAAACGACTCTTGATAATTTCAAGAACCTCTTTTTCAACCTTTCGAGTAATCCCTTTTAATCTGAAAAATTGATCAGCAAAAAGATCAATCTTTACTCCATCAGAACCTTGGAAAAAGTAAATATCCGGGTCTCCTTTCTTGCGAACAAGAAGCATTGGTATTTGATCAGAATCTCTCGGAACAGAAGAAAACAAGATATCAAGATATGTCACCATTGACTTAATTCTATCAATCAAATCACCTTCTCGATTGAGAAACACCTGGAAACGAACATTTTTTTCGGCTTTTTTTGAAGGTCTTTTCACAAGGATTCCAACACGACCTGTCTTGGTAAATTCTTGAAGACCTTCGTCAAAAGTTGTATGCACGTCCACGTAATGACTGTTCGAATAGTTTTTACGAAAACTTACAGTAAAAACAGCTTGTTCCTGGCGTTCATTTTCAGTCTCAGATAACCCACGAAGTTTCGCCTCTGATCTCTTTTCTTCCAAAACAAGAACATGGAAACCACGACGATCCAAGAATTGGTATATCTGTTGATAAATTTTAACTTGTTCCTTTTGATCAAGTTCAGTAAACGATTCAGTATTCATAGCCATAGAGCGATATATTTAAAATTCTATGACAAATTACCACAGAAAAACAAAAGAGGCAACCAAGTGGCTGCCTCAAATTTTTTGGGTGAGTAAATTAAATTATTCTTTCTCTGGTCTGGGAGAGATAGAAAAGTTTCCTTGAGAAGCAGCATTTGCACTTTTTTCAAGCCATTTCTCGTTTGCTTTTTTCTCCTTCCTCTCTTGAGACTTCTTAATTATTTTGAAAATAATATTTTTTTTAGCCACTTTTAAGGGGTTTTTAGGGGTTGAACATTTGCTACATACTACCATACTATCTTTATATTGTAAAGAAAAAGCCCAGCACATGCTGGACTTTTAAAAGATCAATTACGTAGACTCAGTGTCCAGTAACGGACGTTCAACGGAAGGTGTCACATCCTTGAGAAGATTTTCGTATCTCTCAATCTGGTAATGCAATTTTTCTGCCTGCTCTTGAGTACGCCCATTGTGATTTAGCAAATCCTTGTGTCTTTGAATTTTGTACTCCAAGTATTCACAATAAATCGCATCCTCATCAACACAGAGACGGAATACAAAGTAAGTCAAAATACTTAAAACAACGACATTGATTACACCATAAAAATATCCCACAGGTTCGGAAACAACAAATATAAAAAAGAGCACTTCGCAAACAATAAAACCGAGAAGTGACCATTTGTTTTCCCAGCTTGCTAGAAATCTTCTAAAAGCCCACCATTTTGCACGGCGTCGAGTTCTTATTTCGTCGAGAATTTGTACACGACGAACAAATCCACATTCACCTCCTCCCATTACTGAACCTCCTCTCTTGTTAAAGAATTTATCTTTAAATTCAAATTGTGTTTTTTCTTCATGATTATTTTTTAAAAGATTTGATACTACTGTACTACATTTGTCAGAAAAGTAAAGAAAAAGCTGGACTAGAGTCCAGCTGCTTCTCGTACTTGTTTCATTTTTGCTTCTGCTTTTTTGCGAGCTTTTTTCGCACCCTTTTCTAAAACCCTCTCCACTTTTCGTGGGTTATTTTGAAAATATTCATAGCGTTCTCTCATTGGGACAAAATATTCCAAAACTTTTCGAAGTAGTTCTTTTTTCAGATCGCCATACCCTACTCCGCCATCTTCCAAATTTGTACGCATGGTTTCTTGCTCTTGAGAACTCGCAACAAGTTTGTAAATTTGATAGATAATTACATCCTCCGGATTTTTTGATTCTTTGGGAGTCTTGGAATCTGTCGTAATAGACATTACTGCTTTTGTTATTTCCTCCTCTGTACCAAATAGCGGGATTACATTGTTGTACGACTTGGACATTTTTTGACCGTCAATCCCAGGCACTGTTTGAACTTCTTCAAGAATTAGCTCTTGTGGATCTTGGAAAATTTCAACATTGTATGTTCTGTTGAACTTTTGACCAATTTCTCGAGTCATTTCGACGTGTTGTTTTTGATCTTTCCCTACCGGAACAACATCGGCGTCGTACATCAAAATATCCGCTGCCATAAGAATCGGGTAGTCAAAAGTTCCAACATTGATTTCCTTGCTTTTTGCCTCAGCATCTTTGAAAGCATGAGCCCGCATAAGATACGGCATTGTTGTTTGTGTGTTAAAAATCCAAGCAAGTTCGGCGTGTTCTGGAAGAGCGGACTGTTTGTACAAAACTGTTTTTTTGGGATCAAGCCCAATAGCCAGATATGCACAAATCAAATCAAAAGAAGACTGCTGCATCCCCTCTCTGTCTTGCATAGTATTGAGCGCGTGGTAATTTGCCAAAAATACATATGTTTCGTATTCACCAGAATTTTGCAAATCAACAAACTGTTTCATTGCACCAAAGTAATTTCCAATATGGAGCCTTCCTGTCGGTTTTACTCCTGAGACCAAGATTTTCTTATTCATGTAGGTATTATAACAAAATAAAAAAAACCGGCGAGTGCTGTTCTCGCCGGTCACCTAATCTTTTGTCTATAAATCCAAAAACTATTACAAACCAAGTATTAGGCTATTATTTTCTCAAAACTAATGAGAGTTTCTATATTGTACATACCGTACAGCAAATTACAACACCACACCCAATCAGACACTGATTTAACGTATTTCTTTTAAAGACTTTCCACACTTTCCCCAGCTGTGGCCTTTTGAATCCTGCCAAGCTCCTTCGTGCTAGAATAGTTCACATGGCAAAGAACTCAAACTTACGAATACCTCCACAAAACCTCGACGCAGAAAAGGCTCTTATTGGTGCCCTGATGCTACGAAAGGAAGCAATATACGACATTGACGACTTGGTGACCCCAGACACTTTCTATAGTGAAAAGCATCGATTTATTTTCCAAGCGATTCTCAAGCTTCACACAAAGTCAGAACCTATTGATCTTCTTTCTCTTTCAACAAAACTAGAAGAGTTGGGGCAACTTGAACAAATTGGAGGAAGAGGATACCTTGCCGAACTTGTAGAATCTGTTCCGGCTTCCACAAACGCCAAACACTATGCCAAACTTCTTGAGAAAAAGGACATGCAACGAAAGATGATTGACGCTGGTGAGTTTGTTGCGGAACTTGGATTTGCTGCTGATGACACAGAAATAGATGACCTTCTCGACAAAGCAGAGAAGAAGATATTCGGAGTAACAAACATGCCTCGTGGCCAAAAATTTGTAAGTATCAAACATTCCCTCAAAGAAACATGGGCACAAATCGAAAAACTCCAGGAATCTGACGGTGAACTTCGTGGTGTTCCAAGTGGATACCCAGCACTCGACAACCTTCTTGCAGGATTCCAACCCTCGGACCTTATCATTCTTGCTGCGCGACCTTCTGTTGGTAAGACGACACTTGCTCTTGATATCGCACGAAATGCCGCAGTAAAACACGGTATTGGTGTTGGTATTTTCTCTCTGGAAATGAGCGCCAGCCAACTTACTCAACGTATGTTGGCGGCCCACTCAAAAGTAGATGCGTGGAAATTACGTACTGGTAAACTTTCTGCTGATCAAGAATTCCAAGCCTTGAGTGAATCACTTGACCAACTCTCAAAAGCTCCCATCTATATTGATGACCAAGCTGGAAACTCAATTACCAAAATGAAAGCCGCTGCACGTCGACTCAAAAGTGAACATGGACTAGGCATGATTGTAATTGACTACCTCCAACTTATGACCACGAGCAAAAACTATGACTCAATGGTAAACCAAGTAACAGAAATCTCTCGTTCGCTCAAAGGTCTTGCTCGTGAGCTTGATGTGCCTGTAATTGCACTTTCACAGCTTTCTCGTGCGGTGGAAGCTCGTGGAGGTAAACCACGACTATCCGACCTTCGAGACTCTGGTTCTATTGAGCAGGATGCGGATGTTGTAATGTTTATCCACCGTGAAGACCGTTCAGGAACACGAACCGAAAATGAAAGCACAGGCATCGCAGAAATTCTGATCGAAAAACACCGAAATGGACCCGTTGGAAAAGTTGACTTGTACTTCGATGAAAAAACAAGTTCGTTCTTGTCTATAGACAAGAACACTCACCTTACAGGACCAGAAACAAGTAACGATGGATTTGGAGGATTTTAAAAAACCGGCTCTAAAGCCGGTTTTTATCATAAAAAGATCTTGAATTCAGAAGAAGGCATATCACTAATCCCGCCCAAAAAGGGATCTTCTTCACTTTCAATTACAGCAGTGTCCCCCTCCAGTCTAAATTTACTATGAATACCACAAGAAAAAGTTATCTCAGCATCATCAGGAAGATTGTTCAGACGAAGCTTTAATACAACTTTATACTTTTTTTCTCGAGAACATCCAAGGACAACGCCCGTGTAGATATTTGGTTTTTCTTCATTAAAAGAAAACTGAAAAGGGGCTTGTGTTGTCACCGCTTTAATTCCAGTTTTTTCAAACAAATCAAGAAGTTTCCACTGGTCTTCTGTGTAATTTGACTCAGTATAAAAATCTAAATCAATCTCAGCTTCTTTACTCGCTTTTTTACTTGCTTCTTTCAGAAATTGATCTATTTTTTTTGAATAGCCTCCATTGTAGGCAACGAGTCTTAGTTCCATTTTTTATTATTTTTTTACACAATACTTCTTGGCAAACAGAAAGTCAATAACCAATAAAAATTCTTTGTTTTATAATAACCTTATGTCAGATTTAGAAAAACTAACAGAATTATTCAAAAAGTTTCCTGGAATTGGAGAGCGTCAAGCTCGGCGTTTTGTGTATTATATTTTACGACGAAATGCCAATTTTCGGAATGAACTTGCCGACGCAATCAAAACTATCGGATCACAGGTTCGACTTTGCCCAGAGAGTTTTCAGTATTTTTCTCCCAAGAACCCTGACCAAATCCTCTCCCCTATTTTGCTAGATAGCTCTCGAGACAATTCAAAACTTGTTGTTATTGAGCGTGACGCAGATCTTGAATCTATAGAAAAAAGTGGAGTTCATAATGGTCATTATTTTGTTCTTGGTGGAAATATCCCAATTCTAGAAAAAGACCCAAACAAAGTCATTAGACTTGCAGAACTTCAAAAACAAATTGAAAAACGAACCAAGTCCGGAACTCTGAAAGAAATAATTTTAGCTTTCTCACTCACACCACAAGGTGAACACACAACAGATATTGTTCGTGACTCTATCCAACCTCTTACTCCTAATGTTTCAATATCCATACTTGGACGAGGGCTTTCTACCGGGTCAGAACTTGAATACGCAGACAGAGACACGCTCACAAGTGCATTTGAAAACAGGCATTAAAAAATCCTTCAACTCACTTGAGTGTTGAAGGATTTTTTTGAACCCAAGTGTTTGGGTCCAGGGTTCTTTGAATTGTTAAGAAATAAGACAAAGAATCAATAGTTACATTCTGAAACGAAAATTTTTTAAAAGGAACAAGAATTTCTTGAGATTTCCCATTTTGGAAAAATTCTGGAAATCTATCGCTAAAACGATCTTGCATCAAATTCTTGTTAAACACAGACAGCGAATCCTGAAATTCTGAAACCTGCCACAACCATACCTCAGAACCAACATAAACTCTTGTCTGAAGAACAAAACTATATTTGATATAGGGTTTATCTTTGTCGCAAAAAGTAAGTGAATCTGTTTGGGAAATAGACTTAAAACTTTTTGACAAAGAAATATTCCTTCTAGGCAACCAAAAGAAACATATGGTAGCAATAATAACGCAAGCCACACTTGCAATTATAAGTGATCTTTTCATAGTACAGATTTAAAGTTCGCAGATACTCTAACAGAAAATAGCTCATAAGAAAAGAAGCGGAACGACTAAGTCGTTCCGCTTCTTTTTACGCTATTTTTATGATTTTTACTTTAAAGAAATCTTGTTTAGATCCTCGCTTGATGAATGTTCGGCTCTTTGACTTGTATCGTACTGAGGTAATTTTCTTATCTCTTCCGATTTCTGTCAGCTGACCTTCTACTTTTGATCCAGCAAGTACTGGTGTTCCAAGAGTAGTGTCCTTGCCGTTATCCTTAAGGAGAACTTCGTCAAAGACAATAGCATCTCCAACTTTTTGGTCATCAGAAAGCTTCGCGATTTTAATCACGTCTCCTTCTGCTACTTTATATTGTTTTCCGCCGGCTTTAATCACGGCAAATTCACTCTTTGACATAACAGGGACTATTGTACCCATTTTGAAGGATAATGCAAGCTTTTAATAAAGATTGGAGTAAAAGGATAAGTATTGACAATATCTGTTTATGCTATATAATATATTCAAAACCGTTTAAATAACTTGTGCTTATGAGAAGAGTTTTTATCAAGATTCAAGAAAACATACCAGGATCTTCAGACTCTCCAAAAGAAACAATAGGGGTTGCCGAGGAAGAATTCAAAGTAGACCCAGGTAAAAAATTTGAATACCAAGACGCAAATAATAGACTGAAAAGTCTTGGTGTTGTAAAAACAACCGCGAGGAAAAGACGATGCAAGGCTCCTTTTGAAGCTGTCTACACCCTAGGTCTAGAAACCAGGGAAGGAAAAGATTTCACAATTACATTTTTCTATGAAGAAAGGTGATAGTGAAGGAAGACCGCAACGCGCGGTCTTTTCTTTTTTCTGGTGACATTTTCAGGTACAATAGACCCATGTTACATCTATACAATTCGCTCTCAAAAGAAACCGAGAAATTCAAAACCATCAAAGATGGTGAAGTTTCTATGTATTCTTGCGGACCAACAGTATACAATCTCCCCCACATCGGTAATTATCGAGCCTTCCTCTTCAACGACCTGCTCAAGCGCTCACTTCTCTTTTTGGGTTATGAAGTAAATCACATCATGAATATTACTGACGTGGACGACAAAACCATTCGCGATTCTCAAAAAGCTGGTAAAACCCTCAAAGAATTTACAGAATTCTACACGATCGAATTCAATATTGAACTCGATCTTCTCAACATTATTCCTGCAGACAAACAAGTTCTGGCAACGGACCACATCAACGAAATGGTCAACATGATTGAGACCCTCAAAGAAAAAGGTTTTGCCTATACTTCAGATGATGGCTCTACCTATTTTGATATTTCAAAATACTCAGACTATGGAAAACTTTCTGGAGTAGACAAAATAAACAAAAACCAAACCATCAGTAGAATTGCAGATGACGAATACACCAAAGACAATCCTCAAGATTTTGCACTTTGGAAATCATGGGAACCCGAAGATGGAGATAATTTCTGGCAAAGCCCACTCGGCAAAGGTCGCCCTGGTTGGCACATTGAATGTTCAGCAATGTCCACAAAATATCTTGGCAATCATTTTGATATCCATACCGGAGGTATTGACCTCACCTTCCCTCACCATGAAAATGAGATCGCTCAATCTGTATGTTGTACAGGAGAAAGTTTTGTAAACTACTGGCTCCACAATGAGCATATTCTAATAGACGGAGCAAAAATGGCAAAATCAGCCGGAAATCAATTTACCCTTCGAGATATTATCGACAAGGGTTACGACCCGCTGGACTATCGATATTTTGTCCTGTCAGCTCATTATAGAACAAAAGTGAACCTTACCTGGGAATCCCTAGACGCGGCACGAAACGCACGACAGAAACTTGCACGCTTTGTACGAGATATCGAAACAGAGGGAGATATTAGTGAATCATATGTCCAAAAATTAACAGAAGATATCGAAGATGATATTAATACACCAAAAGCTCTTGCGACCATTTGGGAAATGACAAAAGATTCCAAAATTCGAAACGAGGACAAGAAAGCTACGATTCTTTTCTTTGACGGAATATTGGGACTCGACCTTGAAAGTGTAGGAGAAATTGACGAGCTTCCACAGGAAATTATTGACATTATGACAGCTCGGGACGAAGCACGAAACTCAAAAGACTACACCACGAGCGACACACTCCGTGCAGAACTTGAAGGTTTGGGATACGAAGTTTCGGATAGTGCCGAAGGAACAAAAGTAACAAAACAAGTAAAATAATTATATGAACTGGATAGGATTAATGGTGGTTGTTGTTTTGATTGAAGCTGTTTCAGATATTGTTGCAAAGGAATGGTCGCTTCATGACAAACTTTGGATTGGGGCCTTTGCTCTTGTGGGATATATTGCAACAAATATATTTTGGCTCTACGCTTTGAAAAATGGAGTTGGACTTGCTCGAGGAGCTGTTATCTTCTCTGTTGGATCTGCATTACTTGGTGTTGTGAGTGGGCTTCTTCTCTACAAAGAAACAATAACAACACTACAGTTTGTAGGAATTATTTTTGGCCTGGTATCATTTACACTACTCTTTTGGGAATAATAAAAACCGACACGTACGTGTCGGTTTTTATTATTGGAACAACGTAATAAATGTTTCGTTTGTTAGCTCCCCTGTTGGTTCAATTTTCTGAGATTTTTGAAATTCAACCAGAGCTTGTTGTGTAGATTGTTCAAACAGATTGTCGGGTTCTTCCTGGAAGAACCCTTTTTTCTTAAGTTGTGTTTCGAATTCAAAAACAATAGGACTCACAACACCCATATACACCTCCTTGCTCAACAAGTCACCCCGAGACTGGTCTGCTGGAGATTTCTGAGCAATCTTTGAGTTTTGTTCTAGCCCGTCTTTGACACTTGCAGTCTGAACTATTGGATATAGAGCGCTGGCAAGCTCCTGATCTTGAGTTCCCAAATCAACCAAAAAAGCAATCACAAAAACCCCCAATCCTACAAACAATGTTTTTCTCAGCACGTGATATTTATTCATATATCCACATTATACACCAAAATATAAAATAGCTTGTATTTATTCCACAATGTGCTACTATATACCCATCAAAACATCTTGTGCTAAAGGAGTACTCTAGAGGTTTAAGTTGTTTTGAATTAGAAGGTAAGTTCAAAAATAACAATGGCACAAGGTGTAATCAAACGTCTAACGGACAAAGGTTTCGGCTTTATCGCAATTGAGAATGAGGAGAAGGATTACTTCTTCCATGCTACAGAGCTACAAAATGTTGAATTCAACGATCTTCGAGAAGGAGATGCTGTAGAATTCGAGATAGCTCAAGGTGATAAAGGACCGCAAGCAATTAACGTTTCAAAGGCGTAATATATAAAAAAGTACCGCAACCCTCGGGTTGCGGTACTTTTGCTTTTTGTCTCAATTCATAGTTATTCTACGAATACTATTTTTTCTTTTTTTCCCGAAGTATAGACCAAAATATAGATGGTATTACAAGAAACCAACCCAACATCAATTTCTCGTCCGTAGAGATCAAAAATTCGAAGACTACCCTCCTCCACCAAAGCAACCAATTCCGAAATCGAAAGTGTAGTGCCAGGAACAAAAATAGACCCAAGCCTAGTTCTGTCTATGTGCTGGTCTCCATCCTCTAGATACCAATAGTAATCATACCAACCCGACTCAAGACCATGAATCAAACAAGAAGATTCCCCGGTGGTTATATTGAAGGTATCCAGACAAAATTCCTCATAATCAAAAATAATTTTTGAGTGAATCATGGGATCAAGTTCCCACCATTCGTATTCCAGCACAACAGAATCTGAGTGAGCTTCCACAGATGTGAACGCAATGTACTGCCCTGTTTGTGAAAAAGTAAAAAGAGATAAAAATAAAAAGAAAAGAACACATAAATTTTTCATAGCTTTTTCTTTTTATTGTAACAAACAAATTAATTATAGAAATAGAGTTTTTTGATTCTTGTTAAAATTTCCAGAATGTGGTAATTTCAAGAAAAACAGATCATTATGAAAATATACCTTCATGTAACCCTGACACTTCACACAGGTAAAAAACAGCGAGTATTTCGAGCAACTGTATCCGAAGATATAACAACAGTATCTTTTTGCAACATTGGAACAGAAGTTTTCAAAGAACTTTATATTCATTTATCCACCCACGAAACAGGGCGTGTTGCAAAGCTATACTTATCATCGTTCCTTTTAATGCATGGAAAAGAAGAGGGTTTAATTAAGTTTATTTCACCAAACTCTAGGCTAAGCGAAAAAGTTTACGAACAACTTAAAAAAAATCTCTCAGAGAAAACAAAATTCTTACTGGAGACACCAAATCCAGGGAGTTACCCCACAGAACATACAATTCCATCATTTGGTTAAACCAAAACTCGGCCTAAATTATAGGTCGAGTTTTTTTAATTCTTCTATGAGTTTCTTTTGTTCTTTTGAAAGTTTGTCTGGAATCTGAACATTTACTTGAAGCAAGATGTCGCCTCGTTGAAGTGAATTTGCACGTACTCCATGACCCTTGATTCGAAGTAGTGTTCCTGTTTTGATTCCTTTTGGAATCTTTACTGTTACATCACCATCAAAAGTTTCTATTTTGTACTTGCTTCCCAAAATTGCATCAGTCAATTTTACATCGAGCGTGCGTATTAGATGATATCCTTCTTTTCGATACAGTGGATGACTCTGTACATCCATCACAAGATACAAATCTCCTGGTTGCCCACCCTCGGCAGGTTCTCCGTAGCCTTGAAGCTTGAGTTTCTGTCCTGATTCAATTCCCGCCGGAATGTCAATTTCTATTTCACCTCTTGTTGCTTGAGCGCTACTGCTTGGAATCTTGATTGTTTTCTTTGTTCCCTTTACAGATTCTTCAAAAGTAACTTTGAGTCCAAGTTGAAGCGAACGCCCTCGAGGAGTTCGCCGCCCACCAAAACCTCCACCAAACATTCCTTCGAAGATATCATTGAGGTCAAACTCCTGCCCACCCTGGAAACCAGAGAAATCAAACCCTCCAAATCCCTGACTTCCTCCCCCAAAACCTCCACCTTGAGGTCCAGAAGAGCCAAAACGATCGTACTGAGCGCGTTTTGTGTCGTCTGAAAGCGTTTGGTAAGCTTCGTTCGCCTCCTTGAACTTCACCTCGTCCCCATCCTTTTTGTCGGGATGGTATTGGTGAGCTTTCTTTCGAAACGCTTTCTTTATTTCGTCTTTCGACGCGGATTTTTCAACTCCGAGAATGTTGTAATAGTCTTTTGACATGTATTGACTTTTATTGTTAAATATGATTTAATGTTTAAGTAACTGTAAATTTCATAAAATGATAGATAGATTCCCTACACTACCACCATCGCAACCAGTGACCAAGAAAAGTATCGTCTTAGATATAATCGGGTCAATATTTGGACTAATCTTTTTCGAATTAATTTTCACAGGATTTACCCACATTGCAACAGATTTAAGTTTTTTAGGTAACCTACTTATAGTATTGTTCCCTATGGTACCGTTTAGTCTTAATATTTGGACACTTTCAAAAGAGTGGAGTAATTTAGAAAGCTAAGCAAATAATAGATTATGCATACTTAAGAGTCGATTTTATCGGCTCTTTTTTCTTTTCCCAACCCTTTCGCAGTATATCATCTCACTCCAAGAATGTTGTAATAGTCTTTTGACATTTTAAAATTTACTTATTATCCATGCAGCAACAACTGTAGTAATAATAGAAATAACTGCCGTTATTAATATATGGAACCAAGATTGATTATAAAACTTTCTTTTATAATTCCTCTCCTCTTCTTCTAATTTAAATTGTCTTTCTTTCTTTTTTCTTTCTATTTTTGAAGTAAGTGAATCAGTAGTATCATCCCCTGCCAAAAGAATGCTAGTGTAGAACGTTCCTTTTTGTTGTATTTTTGTCTTAGACTCAATCAGTTCAAATATATCTTTTTCAATTTTTCTTATTTCTTTTGACATAACATTTCCTGACCCTTCGCAGAAAAGCCGTTAAGAGATTCAAAATATGGTGCGTATAGAAACTTGCGTTTAAGCGTAGCGGTCAGCAAGTTTTAGCAAACATATTTTGAATCTTAGGCTTTTCAAGGGGTCTTGAGTTTTTGCTACTTTTTTATCAAGAAAAAAGTAGGTTAGAAACTATTCTGTATCTTTCTTTTCGTCTTCATCCACAACCTCAGCATCCTGCACCCCATCTTCCTTCGGAGCTTCTGCCCCAGCTTTTTCTTGTTCTGCCTTTTGCATTATCTCATAGATTTTTGACATTTCAGTATTCAACTCATCTGTCGCAGCTTTGATTGGGGCGTGATCCAAACTTTCGGCATGTGCTGGAAGTTCTTTTACTTCTTTCAACTTTGCAACTTTTTCTTCAATGACTTTCTTTGTGTCTTCTGGGATTTTTTCTGCGTGTTCTGACAGTGCTTTTTCTGCAGAGAATACCACCATGTCTGCAGTATTTTTGATATCAACAAACTCTTTCTTTTTCTTGTCTGAATCTGCATTCATCTCTGCGTCCTTTTTCATCTTTTCGATGTCTTCATCTGTAAGTCCTGAAGAAGCCTCAATCTTGATTGATTGTTCTTTTCCAGAATTTTTGTCTTTTGCTTTTACGTTCAAGATACCATTTGCGTCAATATCAAATGTTACTTCAACTTGAGGAACTCCCCGTGGAGCTGGCGGAATACCATCGAGCACAAATCGCCCAAGACTCTTGTTGTCTGCTGCCATTGGTCGCTCACCTTGGGTAATGTGGATTTCAACTGAAGGCTGGTTGTCTGCTGCTGTTGAGAACACTTGCGACTGTTGTGCTGGGATTGTTGTGTTCTTTTCAATCAACTTTGTAGCAACACCACCAAGCGTTTCGATGCCGAGTGAAAGTGGAGTTACGTCCAGAAGTAGAACGTCCTTTACGTCCCCTTGCAACACACCACCCTGGATAGCTGCACCTGCTGCCACCACTTCATCTGGGTTGATAGTTTTGTTTGCTTCTTTTCCAAAGAAATTCTTTACTGCGTCTGCAATAGCCGGCATTCGAGTTTGTCCTCCAACCAAAATAATTTCGTTGATTTCAGATTTTGAAAATCCAGAATCTTTTACAGCTTCTTCTGTAATTTTGATTGACCGGTCAATGTATTCTTGTACCAAAGACTCAAGTGTTGCTCGAGACATTGAAAGCGCTAAGTGCTTTGGTCCTGTTGCGTCAGAAGTAATGAACGGGATATTGATTTCTGCATTGTTTGAAGAAGAAAGCTCGTGCTTTGCTTTTTCGGCTGCTTCCTTGAGTCGCTGTAGAGCAAGCGCATCTTTTGAGATATCTACTCCTTGATCTTTTTTGAACTCACTTGCAATCCATGCAATAATCTTCTGGTCAAAGTCTTCACCACCCATGTGTGAATCCCCAGCTGTCGACTTCACTTCGATAGTGTCGTCAGAAACTTCAAGAACAGTAACATCAAATGTTCCCCCTCCGAGGTCATAGACTACAACTTTTTCATCTTTGTTTTTGTTAAATCCGTATGCAAGCGCAGCAGCTGTTGGCTCGTTGATGATTCGTTTTACATCAAGCCCTGCAATTTTACCAGCGTCTTTTGTTGCTTTTCGTTGCGCGTCATTAAAATACGCAGGAACTGTAATTACTGCTTCTGTTATTTTTTCTCCAAGCTTCTCTTCCACGTCTGCTTTAATCTTTCCAAGCACCATGGCTGACACAGCCTCTGGAGTGAACCACTCTTCTCCCATTTTTACTTCCACCCCACCGTTTGAAGCTTCTCGTATTTCGTACGGAATAAGATCCTTGTCTTTTTGTACCGCAGCATCGGCGAATCGGTGTCCCATGAATCGCTTGATTCCGTGAATTGTATTCTTTGGGTTTGTTACAGCTTGTCGCTTTGCTAAAACACCGACGATTCTCCCACCATCTTTGCCTGTTGCAATGATAGAAGGTGTTGTTCGGTTTCCTTCTTTGTTTTCTATAATTTTTGGTTGCCCTCCTTCAACGATTGCAACCGCACTGTTTGTTGTTCCTAAGTCAATTCCAATTATTTTTCCCATAGTAGTTTTTTGCTTATTTTTTTAAATTCTTTTTAATTTGCTCTATGAACATAGTTTCAGCAAGAGTTTTGGGATCTGAATTCCCTACTTGCGTTGTTTCTGTTCCAAAATCCCAAGATGTTACTCGTATGAGATTATCTTTTACAAAGTATTTTGCAGAATAGCTCTTACCTTCAACTTCAACTGTTATTCTTTCGGGTTCTACGTAATTTAAATCTTTCATAATTGTTTTTTATATTCAAATGTTTTTACTTGTACTGATCGAATAATTGTCGTGTTCATTTTGTATCCTTTCTGTATTACTGACTCTACTGTTCCGTCTTTTTCCTTGTCGTCAGTTTCGATACTGTCCATTGCTTGATGTAGCTCTGGATTGAACATATCACCTTGTGTTGTTTGTATTTCTTCAACGTTGTATTTGGCTAATGTGTCGTTGAACTGTTTGAGAATGTATTCGATTCCCATTCGCCAGTTTTGATCAACTTTTTCCCAAACTTCCTTGTTACTCATTGCCATTGAAAAACTGTCGAGAACTGGAAGCAGGTCTTCTATAAAACCTCCCACAATGTATGATTTTAGGTTTTCTATTTGAGCTGAATGTTCTTTTTGGAGATTGGCGTAGTCAGCTCGAGCTCGTTGCCAACCGTCCATGTTTTCTTGAATCTTCTGCTCAGCCTCTTGGAGCTTTTGCTCTAGAGATTCCAATTCATTATTTTGCTTTGTATTGTCACTCATTATTGTATGTGTGATTAACTGATATGTTTTCATTATAGTCATAATAAACTTTTTGACAAGTTTTTCACGTTCGTAAAATTATTGTAAATTGTGGATAACTATGGTATATTTTTGATATATGAAGAATAAAGCAAGTATCCAGGAAAAGATATTAGGTCTCCTCCACGGTAAAAAAGCTATAAAACGGTCAGATGTCCACGAAACTCTTCTAGATGCTTCAGAAGACGATTTTAAGGCTAAAAACAAGCCTAAATACGCTATAAACAGAAGCCTTAAGTCGCTTTCAGATAGTGGGCTTATCGAAGAGCTTGAAACTGAACAATCTCAGTTTTTGCGGATTACACCAGAGGGACGTCAAAAACTTCGAAATATCAAACTCTCATCCCCCACCTCACTCGTATCAACCCACTGGGACGGATACTGGAGAATGATTATGCTTGATCTCCCAGAAACTCGAAAAAGTGAGCGAAACTCACTTCGTTATATTTTAAAAAAAGCAGGATTTGTAATGCTTAAAAATTCCGTTTGGGTATCACCCTATCCACTCGAACACCTCTTTATGAATATTAAAAAAGACATGGGACTGTCCAGTGAACTTATTATTGCAGTAACCCAACTTATTGACCCAGAAACAGAAGCTGAACTTATTGAAACCTTTGGGTTTGGAAAATAAAAAACCCTGTTATATAACGGGGTTTTTCCTATAAGTTAATGAGAAAACTAAAAATTAAATTTTTTAGATTCCTCCCATGACAATTTAATTACGTTTGAAAGATACTCCACGACCGTAGTACCATTCATCTAAACTATATTTCATAATAATAATCCCCCCTAATAAGGACGACAATTCAAGAAGGAGGAGGAATTCAAAGTACCCACTGCGAATTACAATGTTTGTGTTTTGGATCTCCGCAAAAGCATGGACATCTACAGCCCGTATTGACCCACAAGCAATTGTCTGGACTGCGCCTATAGCAATAAGCACAAGAGAAAGTATAATTGTTTTTTTCATAGAGCAAGTGATTTAAAAGGTTCATTTTTAAATATAGCACAAAAAAAACACTCGTAAGAGTGTTTTTTTTTGAATTTATCGTTTACTGACCTAGCGTCAATCTTGCGTTCGCAAGATTTCTTTAAGAGCCCACGGCTCTCAACGCTTCACTACTCTCCTCCATCAGGAAACTATCGTTTCCTGCCCCCTTCCAAAACCCTGTCGCTTCACAATAAAAAATATCCCTTTTGGGGATATTTTTTATCGCTTGCTCCATTGTTTTCCTTTTCGGGCCTTTTGAGCCATACCAGCTTTTCGTCGTTCTTTTGAACGAGGATCTCGCTTGAGGTATCCAAGCTTTTTAAGCTCTCCTCGTGTTTCTTCGTCGAACTTCACAAGCGCTCGAGCAATTCCATGTCGCACAGCCTCAGACTGAGCTGAAATTCCTGAACCATATACTTTTGCAGAGATTTCGAACTTTTCTTCAACCTTACCTTTTGTGAAAACATCAGTAAGAGTTTTTTGAAGTTCAATTGTTTTAAAATAGTCTGCAAGAGCCTTGTCATTCACAAGGTAGCTTGTCTTTGTTGCTGGTGTAATACGAACTCGCGCAGTTGCGGTCTTTCGTCGTCCTACAGCTTCAAAATATTTGTTTGTTGTTTTTGTTGCCATATTACTACTCAGTTATTGTTAGGTTTTTCATCATTTCATTCCGAAGCTTGTTACCAGGAAGCATTCCAAATATAGCTTTTCGTAAAATCTCTTCGTATCCTTTCTTTTCGATAAGTCTTTCCATTGAAACATGTTTAAGACCTCCTGGATATCCAGAATATTTTGAGTATGTTTTCTCATCAAATTTCTTTGGAGAAATAGCAAGTTTTGAAGCGTTGGAAACAACAACCTTGTGTGGAGCAAGTTTGTTTGGTTGGTATGACGGATCGTTCTTCCCCATCAAAATCACTGCAATCTCACTTGCAAGTCTTCCGAGCTTTTTATCTGTAGCGTCAAATGTAAATTCTTTCATAAGCATTAGTCAACAAATTCGATAAAGGCCATTTTTGCGGCATCACCTTGTCGTTGAGCAAGTTTTAAGATTCGTGTATATCCACCACTTCGACCTTCGTACTTTGGTGTTATTTCTTCGATAAGCTTCTTTGCTTCAGGATTTTGATTCATGAGCGTTGCAATAATAGACCGTCGAATTGAGATGTCTTCTTTTGCAGTTCGAGACTTTGTTACAAGCTTTTCGATGAATGGTCGCAATTCCTTTGCTTTTGCTTCTGTTGTCTTAATCCGACCGTGTCGAATTAGGGAAATAGCCAAAGACTTCAAGAGTGCTTGTCGCGCGTTTCGTTTTCGTCCAAATTTTCGGTTTTTATTATGGTGTCGCATAATTGTTTATTACAGTCTGTTATCTTACTGAATTTTCTGAATTTAGCAAGTCTTTTTATGTATTTCTATTTTAGAAGAATACCGAAGTTTGATAATGCTCGTCTAATCTCCTGAATTCCCTTTTCCCCCATACCTTCTACAGAAAGAAGGTCTTCTTCTCTCTTTCGAGCAATTCCTCCTACAGTACGAATTTTTGCGTTTGCAAGAGCGTTCATTGTTCGAGTTGAAAGGTTCAAATCTTCGATTCGAGTCTTAAGCATTTCTTGTTGCTTGTCGATATCTTCTTCGCTCACATCTTCAACCTCTTCCTTTGTTCTGTCTGACTCGATTTCTTTCTCCATTTCTTCTGCAATCTCTTCTGGCTTTTCATCAAGACCCTTAAAGTCATGAATAGATTGAAGTTGAACAATAAGAATTTCCACAGCTTTTTCGAACGCTTCTCGTGGAGAGTAAGTTCCGTCTGTTTCAATAATCATTCGAAGTCGGTTGTGGTCTGTTCTATCTCCAACACGCATGTTTTCTATTTCGTAGGCAACACGTCGAACTGGTGAGAAAGCTGCGTCAAGCGCAATAGTTCCAATATCAACCTTGTCTTTTTGAAGAGTCTCTCGACTTACGTATCCGATACCTTTCTCAATAGTCATTTCAATATTGAGCTTGGTCTTTGAGTCAGTAATCTCACAAATATATTGATCTTGATTAAGAACTTCAACTTGACCAACAGCTTGGATATCTTTTGCTGTTACAATTTTTGCACCAGAAACACTGAGTTCAACCTTTTGCGGTTCGTCAGTAAGTAATTTAAATCGAACAAGTTTCAGATGAAGAATAAGATGTAGAACATCTTCTTTTACACCTTCTAGAGTATCAAATTCATGCTCAACGCCATCAATCTTAAGTGATGTGATAGCGGCTCCTTCAAGTGAAGAAAGAATAATTCGTCGTAACGAGTTACCGAGTGTGTGGCCAAAGCCTGGGTTGAGGTTATCAACCTCATATACACCTTTGTTCCCTTCTTCAGACACAAGACGTGGCTTTGAAGGTAGAATAATTTTTGTATTTGACATAGGTTGCGCGCTTAATTTATTTACTAATAACTAATAAACAAGAGAAATGAAAAAAGAAATCTGGAGATTCTGATTAACGACTGTAGAATTCGATAACAGTATTAAAGTCTAGGAATGCATCGTCAGTTTTTGGTCGTCCACTGAGTTTGATTGTTCCTGTCTTTGCGTCGAAAGTAAGCCAGTTTGGCATATCTTTTGAAGAAACTTTCTTTGCCATGTCTTGGAATAGAGCTGATGTTTTAGATCCTTCTCGGATAAGGATAGTATCTTTTTCAGAAATGCTTTGAGAAGGAACTTTTGTTCGCTTATCGTTTACTGTGAAGTGTCCGTGAGAAACCATCTGTCGAGCGTGACGTCGAGAATCCGCGAGTCCAAGTCGGTAGATAATATTATCAATTCGACTTTCTAGAAGTTCTGCAAGTTTTTCTGCTGAACTCATACCTCTCACTGACTCAGCTTTCTTGATGTAGTTTGAAAATTGCTTTTCTGTTACTCCATATGTAAATCGTACTCGCTGTTTTGCGATAAGCTGAACACCGTAGTCAGTAATTTGCTTCCGTCGCTTTCCACGACTAGCTTTTGAGTGACGTGCCTCAGAGAGCATATACTTTTGTGATTGACACTTATCGTATACACCTGAACCAAGTCGTCGACATATTTTAAATTTTGCTCCAAGAATCATGATATTCTAAAAAAATTAATTAGTTATTAGTTAGTCGGACTATACACGTCGCGGCTTTCGCGCTCTTGGTCCGTTGTGAGGAATAGGAGTTCGGTCTTGAATTCGACTCAAGTCAATACCATGAGCCATAAATGAACGAATTGCAGGTTCCCGACCAGACCCAGCACCCTTCACAACAACGTTAGCTTCTTTTACTCCAATAGATTTTGCTTTTTCTCCAATAAGCTCACCTACTTTTGCAGCTGCAAAAGGAGTACCCTTCTTAGCACCCTTGAATCCAAGAGCTCCTGTTGAAGACCAGAAAACAACGTTACCTTTAGTATCAGCAAAAGAAACCTTTGTGTTATTAAAGGTAGCTTCAACAAACAGAGTTCCCTCTGCTAGTTTTTTCTTTGGAGTACGCGAAAGAGAACGATTTTTAAGTTCTCGGTTCAGTGTATTTCCTTTTGATTTTACGATTCGTTTCTTTCCCATTGTATAGTTGTGTTAAATGAAATTAGAGTTCTGCTATGTCTTCGATACCTTAACTCGTCCTGACCCCATAGTCTTTCGAACATTACCTCGAACTGTTCGAGAGTTTGTTTTTGTTCGTTGACCTCGTGAGGGAAGTTTTCGTGTGTGGCGACCTCCACGGTATGAATCAATATCTTTCAAACGTTTGACATCAGATGATACCTTTCGTTTTAAGTCACCTTCAATAAGAAATGACTCTACAGCTTGGCGAAGTGCTGTTTCTTGATCCTCTGTAAGATCTTCGGGTTTAACATTGTAAGCTACTTTGTTATCGTCGAGGATTTTACGTGCTCGAGAAGCACCAATACCGAACACGGCTCGGAGTCCTATTTCTAGTTGTTTTTTATCTGGGATTGTAATTCCTGAAATTCGCATAAGGATACTAATTAACCCTGACGAGCTTTTCGCCGTGGGTCCTTTTTATTAATTCGTACCAACTTTCCCTTTCGTCGAACAATTTGTTCTCCTGGGCGTAGGTCTTTTCTTTTAATTGATGATTTTATCTTCATAAAAAATATTGAAACTGTATATGACAAACCCTTATAGTTAGTTACAGATGAGTATACTAATATAGACTTAGAAAAAAAGCAAGAGGAAAAATAAAGCCCTTTAAAAGCGCTTTATAATTCTTCCTTTTTCTCCGCTAGAATCTGTAACGATTTCTACTTCATCCCCAATCAAAACTTTGATTCGGAAACGTCGCATTTTACCTGAAAGGTATGCAATCATTTTTCGCCCATCTTCCAAATCAATTCGAAATGTAGTGTTTGGCAAAGCCTCTGTAACAGTTCCGCGTACTTTTATAGCGTTTTCATCTAACATAAAGTAAACAAAGAGATTCTATCATGCAAAGCAAAAAACGTCAATTTTTTATTGACGTTCCTGTGTATTAAATATTTCAATATCTTCATCGGCCTCCGGAAGTTTACCTCTCCAAAATGGTTTCAATATCAATTCCGCAGATTCTATTGAGTCATATCGAGTGATAATACTTTGAAAATCTTTCTTCTTTTGTCCCACCAAATCAAAAGCTAGCGCTTCTTCGTTGACAATCCAAACAACAGAAAGTGTGTCATTTATTTGGAAACCTAGTGTCTCCAGAGATTCCAGATCAACAGTTTGAGCAGCTTCATCAAGATATGATATCGCAATATTTTCAATGTTTGCTATATAAATCTCACCTTGTTCGGCTCCTGCCACTGACGTGTCTATGATGTAACGCTCTAGTTCAGATTTGTTAAACAAAACATTGAACATTGAACCTTCGAGAACAAAAGCTATTTCCCCGTTATCTTTTACTTCTTGGGAAATTTTAGTATTGATCAATACGCTCAATTTTTCTGGAAGTAAAGATGTTGCTGGTGCTTGAGCCGATGATTGCTCTAGCAACTTTGTCGCAAGCTCGCTTTTTAATTCTGCCAAAACTGTTGCTTCTTGCTCATCATCAAGCACAAAACGCTCGCCGATAAATCCGCCCTCCAGAGGTGTCATTGTCTTTGCATATATGGTTTCATATTTTGGACTGTTCGCCTCTCCAAAACCGGCAATTTTCAATTCCAATCCATCTGCAATATTGTAATCTTCTCCAGGTTTGTCAGCGTAGACTTCAACATCAACAAAACCGGGCTCTATAGTCCCTTCAATATTTTGTTGCCCTGGAACTGTAACTTTTTTGATAGTTTTGTATGTTTTACCATCACCATCCGCGAGCCTCGTGTCTATCACGAGTGACTGGTCTTCTGCGCTGTGATTGTTGTAAATACGAACCGTTCCTCGAGCGACGTCCTCCACCTCTTCTTTTGCTGCTGCGCTTGCAAGACGTTCAACACTCCCATCAACAACCATGAAATCAAAAGTGAGTTCTGTTGAGACAGCTTTTTTGTAAGCAACAAAACGCTCGTTGAGACTAATATCCATTGCTTGAGGTGTAACTTTTATTGTTGCGCCAGTAAAGAAAATAGAAAGGCCAAAAAACAAAGCAACAATAAGTACCAGAGCAACGTACCAAACTCCCTTTCCTCCTCCAGAAGAAGAACTTCTAGGATTTCGAACATGACGACGCGGAACTGCTGCAGATTGACGTTCGGCAGTCTTTGGCGGACTTGTTCGTCGAGATGGTTTTATATCGTGAATTCTACCTTGTGACATATATTTTATAAAATATTTAACGTAGTAAATAGCGTGTGAACTACCAGCTCCAGATCAGCATCAGGCACTTTTGAGCCTACATACGAATGCAAAGTTTCCATATCTAAGATTATAACACGGAAGTTTTGATTTGAAGTTGAGAGATGTTTATTGCGAGAATCTTGAATGACAGAGGTAAACCACTCTGCATATTCTCTATCACACAACAAAACAACCGAATTTTGCACTGAGTGATTTCTTGCAAGAGAATAGATAATTTTTTCAAAACCTTCTTGCCACTCGCGAGCAGCTAACACTGAAACTGAGGAAACTTTTTTGTTTTTTGGAAGATTTGTATCTTTGACAGTTGTCAAAACCGACTGAACATGTGCACCCTGACTATTTGAATGTTTGTGCAAAACATTACTTCCTACTGGGAAATTTGCCACTGACAGAAGTGACCCATCATCAACAGCAATTATTTCTGTTTGGTCTCCAGTAATAGCCACAGCGAGGAATGAGCCCACTGAATCAAATATATCTCGAACTGCCACAAAATGTGACAGAGCCGAAGTGGCAAATGTGACTTCACGATGGAAATGTTGATTGATAGAAGTGGTAATATCCTTGATGATACTTTCTGAAGTAACACTAACGTAACTTACAATATCAGCTCTTCGTATTTTTTCATTTTTGGGAATTGTTGTTACGGGATAGCCATTGATAGCCAAGTGTATTATCTTTTTTTCAATTACCTCCACAGGGAGTCCTGAAAAATAATCATTCTTGACTTTAGAAACAAAACGCACGGTTTCTTCTTTGAGAATTTCTTGAGAAATACCTTTGTTAAATTTGAAGGGATTGTCTTCTTCTGTTGTATGAGTATGAGAAGACGCGACATACCAAGGATTTCCCAAGACACAAAAAATCTGAGAAGGGGTGGCAACCATTCCTTTTTGTAAAGCCAGAAGAGATGTGCCGATAGCATGTTCCATATTCTTTTTGTATTCTCCAAAACTAGTATGACTAGTTGCAAAAGAAGCTTTGGACTGTTTTGTTATATAGGGCTTTGTCATATCTTCGACATCCACAAAACAAGCTCTTACATGAGAACTTTCAATTGAAACAACCATGACGGTTTCTTTTCTACTACGCTTTTTACCAAAGCCAAACATAGATATATTGTAGCATTAAAAAAACCCTGCATAGAACACAGGGTTTTAACTCATTTAGAAATACATCACAGCGTTTGCTGTGCAAGAATTGATTTTAGTTTTAGGGTCTATCAATTCTTTTTGTGTGTATTTAGCAATATCGCCTCCAACGATATTTATATGTACAAATTTTGCACCCTTCTTTTTTGCAAGCTGAGGAACCTGATTTTTGTACATCAGAAAGAACGCGTTGCAGATTTGATTTTCTCTCTTTCGAAACCAAACATCTCTCCAGGGTTGAATTCTGCACTGGATACAACAAGACCTACTAGAGTGATTATTCCTAAACTTTTCAGGAACAGCTCCACCAATTTGAATTATGGTCGACATATTAATTGTGACTAATGTACCTGTTTACAATCTCCTCAATAACCTTCTTTTCTTCTGGAATGTTACCGTAAGAAATATGTATAGCAGATATATCAACACCGTCGAACGAACCAACATCTGAACATACCCAAGGACATCCGTCATCACTGTAAGAAGGTCCGTATGCTATTTTTTCTTCAAGAACTTGTAAGACACGCTCTTTAGAGGCAGGAGCAATACTAAACCCTGACGTGTGTGAAATCACGTATGTTTCCACATCTTGTTTCGCAAGCCGTTTTACAATATTTACGTGGCTTTCTTTTTCAGGTTGCAAGAGATTAACATTAATCGAAAGATTATTCTCCGAATCACGCTTAGACGCCCCGGACATGGCTTTAAATACTAAATAGTTAAAACCTGCGTCAGAGATCTTTTTTGAAAAAAAATACGTATCTTTAACTAAACCCACCAGGCCATATGGTATTTGTTTACCATGATATAGATTGTAAAGCCGCCTCATCACATCCTGAATATATGTAGGATTAGATACCTTTACATTCCCGTGCTTATCAAAAACAAGCTTGTAAAAGTCATAACGTTCCAATAAAATGGTTAACAAACTTGTCGGGATAAGATACTGGTAAGGAACGCCTTTCTCCTTAAGTTGAGCACCAGCTCTTTCAATAGCAGACCGCTCCAGCATAAGTCTAGAAAATGTATCATACTGCTCCTTCAAGTCTCCCTGATCTTGTTCAACCTCCAATTGAAGGTATTCAATCGTCAGATCACGAACCGCCGTCATAGACAGACTCGCCCCTCCCTCTAAGAGTTCAGGTGGAATCATTTGTTTTGCTTCACATTTTGATTCTTCATCCAACTCTGAGGATATTTGAATACCAGAGATACAATCAGGAAAAGCCTTTTGTAAAAGCTCAACTTTCCTCTTCACATCCTGGTCAATCTTTTTGACTCGTAAATCAAAAGACATCCTCCAGTAATCTTCAAGTGTTGCAACCTGTCGGTTGATAGCACTGACAAGGTTGTGAGCAAGAGGTTCTTCTGGCTTACTTTCTTGAATTTGTTCTGATGTAGATATCTCTTCACCAGCACCGCCCTTAAAAAAGCGAAAGAATTTAGATTTTTGCATAATTTTTAAATTATATGGAACTTAAATTTAAATTCTTTTTATATGAAAAAATATGTTTTGTCAATACAAAATAAAAACCACGTTTATGTGATTTTTATTCAAGCACCGCTTTAATACGTCGAACTCCCGCAGAACTCGCCTCTTCTTTTTTGATTACAAACTTCCCTAACTCTGAAGTGTTGGAAACATGTGGACCTCCACAAATTTCAAGAGAGTACATTGCGTCACCATTTCCAATTTGATAAATAGTTACAGACTCATCATAAACATCTTCAAACAAACCAATAGCACCTGAATTCTGCGCGTCTTCAAGCTTTGCATCCTGAGAACTCACAGGCAGAGCTTCCTGTATTTTCTCATTTACAATTTGCTCTACTCGTTTCTTTTCGTCGTCTGTCATTTTTTCTCCATGAGAAAAATCAAAGCGAAGTCGTTCAGGAGTAATATTTGAACCTTTTTGCATTACATGATTTCCAAGCACATCCCGCAAAGCCTGGTGAAGCAAGTGTGTTGCAGTGTGATATCTTGTTTCAATTTCAGAATGACCAGCAAGTCCTCCTTTGAATTTGTTTTCTGAACCGCTACGTGATTTTTCTTGGTGCGCTTGTGTGAGAGCCATGTATTCATCCTGAGCACTATCAGAAACACTGACCGAGTATTCTTGAGCAAGTTCGAGAGACAAATCAATTGGGAACCCATATGTTTGTTCAAGATTTGCAATTTCCTGTCCTGTTAGCACAAATCCTTCTTTCTTTGCAATTTTTTCAAACTCTTTCTTCCCTCTCTCAAGAGCTTTTTTGTATTTTTCAACTTCACCGTCAATAACAGAAACAATGAGTTCTTTTTTCTGTTCAAGGTTTGGATATGTTCCCGAATACTTGTTTACAACAATATCAACAAGCTCCACAGAGTCGCAAAACAATTCAAGTTCACGCATAGCGTTGACTGCTCGTCTGATAATTCGACGAAGAATATATCCTCTGTCAGTATTGGACGGCTTCACACCCTCACCAACAAGGAAAACAGCTGTTCGTATATGATCTGCAACAATACGAATATTTCTCGTATCTTCATGTTGACTTCCCGCCTTGATTCGAGCAACAAGTTCTTCGTAGATATCTGTTTCGTAGATACTCCGAGCACCCTGAACAACAGCAGTCACACGCTCAAGACCAGCTCCAGTGTCAACGTTTCTTTGAGGGAGCTCGCCTTCGACTTCCCCATCAACAAGTTTGTACGCCATGAAAACATCATTCCAAATTTCCACAATATCTTGACGCTCATCAGCCGCCAGAAACTCCTCATGTGACAAATCACCCAAGGAACCAGTAACATCATAGAACATTTCTGTCGAAGGACCCGCCGGAGAATTATCCCCCGCCTTCCACCAATTTGATTTTCCGTCCAGATAATAGATTCGATTCTCTGGCACATATTGCTTCCAGATAGTCGCGGCTTCCTCGTCACGTTCAACAATATGATTTCCCGCAAAGACAGTTACATAGAGTCGAGAAGGATCAAGACCTAGACCTTTTTCCTTGTCAGTCAAAAATTCCCAAGACCATGCAATTGCTTCTTCTTTGAAATAATCTCCAAGCGACCAGTTTCCAAGCATTTCAAAAAAAGTTGCGTGAGTTGCATCCCCAACCTCATCTAGGTCTGTTGTTCGAACGCATTTTTGCGAAGAAGCAAGGCGCTGCCCTTGTGGATGTGGCTGACCCAAAAGATACGGAATAAGAGGCTGCATTCCAGCAGTATTAAAAAGGGTTGAGTTTACCTCCCCTGAATCGTCTTTTGTAACAAGACTCGCGGATTCTAAAATAGCGTGATTTCTCGACGCAAAAAAATCCAAAAATCTTTTTCGTATCTCATGACTGGTTAACATGCATAGAGTATACAAAATTTAGTCAATCTCTGCCACAAACAAAAAAGAACTGCGAATTTGCAGTTCTTTTAAAATCCTCGACTATCAAATCTTGCTTTGTACAAGCAGAATCCAATAGGAACAGAGTACCATTCACGAATCTCTGTTTCTCCTATTTTAAATAGGATTGAAAGGTCTTGATAGACCTCTACAATACTCTCGCCAATACCAATATCAATTTGAGAAAGTCGCCCCATAGTTTTGCCTCTTGCTTTATAAAAGCGCTTTGACATTTCAACAAAACAATTCTCTTCATTCAATATTGCCATTTCATTTTCTTCCAATGGTTTTAAATCACTTGTAATCCAAGCGCTTTTCATACTTTCGGAGTAATACTCACCATTTTCAAGAGATCGAGAATCTCGAGAAAAAGTAATTGACACAATATGTATGTCTGAAAGTTTTACTTCGTACTTCTTCATAAATTTTCGCAAAGCGAAAACAAAAAGAAATTCTATTGGAAAATTTAGATCTTTGAGAGCATTGGGTTCGATTGAGAAAGGAGGCCAGTGCTTCATATTTAAATTATTTACTAGATTTAATCTAAAAATACACCGTAATGGTGTATTTTGTCAAGCTATACTCTCCCCCGAAGCTTCATGGCTTCCGCAAGTCTATTGACTGCGAGTATGTAGGAAGCATCACGAAAACTGCACACAAAACGTTTTTGAGTTGCAATAACATCATTGAGAGAACGCACCATAATGTCTTTCAAGCGAGCCTGAACATCTTCAAGTGACCAATAGAACTGTTGGCGGTTTTGTACCCATTCGAAGTAACTTACCGTCACACCACCCGCATTAGCCAAAACATCTGGAAGCACAATGATTCCTTTGTTTTCCAAAATACTATCAGCTTCTGGAGTCAACGGACCGTTTGCAAGCTCAAGGATTATCTTTGCTTTGACTTCCCCGGCATTGTCTTCTCGAATTTGGTTGTCGAGAGCCGCAAGCACAAGCACATCGCAAGGAAGCACGAGAAGCTCTTCGTTTGTAAGTGTTTGATATTTCAAACCGTCATTCAAACTTTTGCCCGCTTCTTTGTTTTTCATAATTGCAACCAAATCAATTCCAGATTCTTTGTAAACACCACCAGAACTATCAGAAACCGCTACAACAATATGTCCTGCTTCTAGTAGAATATGTGCGGCGTTGTGTCCAGCATTTCCCAAACCTTGAACAACAACTTTTTTGGGTTGTACACTTCCTTCAACTTGCTTGAGATATTCTTCAAGCACATAGACACCACCCTGAGCGGTTGCTGTGTCGCGACCAAGACTACCCCCCAAAACAAGAGGTTTACCTGTTATTACTCCTGGTTCATTTTTCCCAATAGTTTTTTCGTATTCATCCAACATCCACGCCATGGTCTGTGCGTTTGTGTACACATCTGGAGCTGGAATGTCTTTGTCCACACCAATAACAGAAGACATTTCTCGAGCAAAGGCACGCGAGACTTTTTCCAAAATATCTTGATTGTATTTCTTTGGGTTTATTGTTACCCCACCCTTTGCTCCACCCAGAGGGATATTCACCACAGCACATTTGATAGCCATTCCAGCAGCAAGTGCCGAGACCTCATCCAAATCTGCCTCGTGATGAAAACGTATTCCACCTTTGTAGGGACCACGAGCGTTGTTGTATTGAACACGATATGCAGGGAAAGTTTCTTTCCCTTGCTCTGTTTCAATCTCCAAATCTTTTTGAACTACTACTTGTGGCTTGAGAAGTTCGGATTGCATGTCTTGAGAAAGTTCAAGTTTTTTGGATGCTTGTATAATTCGTTTTTTGATATTTTCAAATGGTGTATTTTGCATAATAAGATCATTATACCACGCAAAGAATTCAAACAAACATTTGAATTAACAGATAATCCCGCCACCCAAACACTGATCCCCATCATAGACCACCACAGACTGACCGGGAGAAAAATTGTATTGAGGTTCATCAAAAGTCACGATTGCCGTGTTCTTTTGACCGCGTTGAATTGTGCAGGTTTGAGGGGCTTGGTTGTATCGAACAATTGCCGTGTATTCCTTGCCATATTCAATACAATCATTCCACACAGTATTTTCTATCTGAATAGAATTTGGATTATCAAAATTTTTTCTGTCTGAAATATTTTCTGATACGGTAATAGTATTTGCCAAAATATCTTTGTCTACAACATAGAGAGGTTTATCCTGTGTTCCCTTTTTAGCAATCTCAAACCCATGTCTTTCTCCATAGGTGAAAAACAAAGCACCATCATGACTTCCTATTATTTCACTAGAAATATTCAAAACATTTCCTGGTTTTTTTTCGATATAGTGACCGAGAAAATCTTTCATGTCTATCTCACCCAAGAAACATACTCCTTGCGAATCTTTTTTGTCAGCAGTAAACAACCCTTGCTCTTTTGCGATTTGTCGAACTTTCTCCTTTGGTAAATCACCTATCGGAAATAAAATATTATTGAGTTGACTCTGTCCTAATGTCCACAAGAAATATGTTTGATCCTTCTTTTCGTCCACGCCTTTTTTCATTAGAACCTTTCCGTTCTTTTCTTCTCGCCTAGCGTAGTGTCCTGTCGCAATAAAATCAGCACCCATTTCCTTTGCCTTTCTCAAGAAAATTCCAAACTTCACTTCTTTGTTACACATCACATCAGGATTTGGAGTTCGTCCTTTTTTGTATTCTTCAATCATGTATTCGCCTACATTTTCTTTGTATTCTCTTTCGGCATCAATTGTAACAAAGGGTATTCCCAGCTGAGCACACACTCGCATTGCATCACGTCGCTCTTGCCTCCATGTGCATTCAATAAAATCAGGTTGCCAGGTTTTGATAAAACAACCCACCACATCGTAACCTTTTTGCAGCAAAAGAGCGGCGGCAACCGACGAGTCGACACCACCTGAAACACCAACAAAAACTGTAGGTTGTTTTCTTTTCATTACCTATATAATACTAATTTATTAAAAATAAAAAAGACCTCATTCGTATGAGGTCTTTTTTTTAAGAAATTTTTCTAAGTTTACATGCTCAGAATAGTTATCATCTATCTTTCTTTTGAAAATAAAAATCAAAACTTGCACAATGTCAGCAATCTTCACTTTTTTGTTGCCACAAAATAAGCTTGGGACTTGCTGATATTTTCGCTGGTGCTCTTTCCAAAAAAAAGGCAATCCTGTCTTGAGTTGGATACCTACTTCACGGGATCCTTTACTCACCCAAAAGTCAATCTTGTCGTTTTCATCCACCTCATCAGTACTTTTACGAATTTTGTATTCGCTTTTTGTTTCTTCAAAATATTCAGAAATATTTTGAATAATATTTCTTTCAAATTTACCTCCAGAATTTGCAATTATTGAACGAATTTTAAATTCTTCATATATTTGCTTTGAGCTTGTATCTTTTCCAACAACCAAATCAAAATTTTTTTCTTTGGTTTCTATTAAATTACAACCATCAGGTTTTTCTGTTTGGTACACACATATTGAAATAATTTTAGTCCAAAATAAAAAAGAGAACTCAAAAACAACAGCACTGTTATTTAAAATTTGACCCTTACATTCATAAGATAAAATTTGGTCATCTTTCTTCAAACAAAACATTGCTTCACGAACTTTTTCGTAAAGCGGATAAACCTCAGGGGATATTCTTTTGCTCCATCGTTTTTTTTTAACCCCGAGCTTCTTTCTCATATATTTTCCCATAGTCTAAAGGGTTTTAAGGTTCAACGTACATTATCTATTGAATAATACAAGAACCAACCAAAAAAACAAGCACTGTCGTAAAACAGTGCTTGTTTTTAAAGTTTCATCAATCGTTCGTAGACTTCAAAGGTTGCTCGCGCATCAGCAAGCGCCGTGTGGGCACGCTGATTTACAATAGAAAAATGTTCTGTAAGTTTCTGCAAAGAAAAACGTTCAGCAGACAAATCTCTGTGGAGTTTTGCGTACGCGATTGATATCGTATCAATTTTTGGGAAAAACATTTTACTTTCAACACCTGACTTTTTAAAAGCTTCTTGAATAAACATATAATCAAAAGCTAAATTGTGAGCAACGAATATTGCGTCTTTTGTAACTTCTGCAAATTCTTTCATTGCCTCTTCGAGAGTGTGAGCGAACAACCAGTCAGCGTCATTGTATCCATTTACACGGAGAGCTCCTGGATCAGCATCTTCTATTCGTTCTGGTTTAATCTTAAGCTCAAGTTCTTTTACGATTTCAAATTCTTCTCCAGTTTCTCCTTTTTGCTTTACAACGACACAGCCAATTTCTACAACCTCGTGTTTTTGCGGATCAAAACCAGTTGTTTCAACATCAATAAAAGCTAAATTATGTTTTCGCATTATAATCTTCTGAATTAATTCTTAAAGTTTGTAGTATACCACTATCGTAGGTAGAGTCTCTTGTTTTCAACATGTCCGTCATGTGTTACAGCATATCTCGCAACACCGTCTTTACCGTGAAGGTAGAAATAATAACTTGTAGGGGTTGGATCAAGTGCTGCAAGCATTGAACTTATTCCGGGATTTCCAATAGGGGTTGGGGTTAAGCCTTTTCGAGTATAAGTATTGTAGGCATGATCTGTTCGCAAATCATCAATTGAAAGATCAAAAGACCCTTTGTCGAGATAATATTTGAAAGGAGCGTCTACCTGGAGTAGCATCCCCTTGTCGAGTCGTTTCCAAAGAATTCCCGCGATAACTTGCTGCTCTGAAGTGTCGTTAGTTGCCTCCTTTTCGATAATTGAAGCCATGGTGACAATATCCTCAAAACTTCTTTTTGAACCTTCGGCTCGAGCACGAATATTTTTTGTTTTTTCTTCGAAAGTTGCTTCAAGTTCTACTATTACGTCTTGTTCGTCTGCTGTTTCAAAGAAAATGTAAGTATCAGGAAAAAGGTATCCTTCCTTCTCTTCTGCAATACGCAGAAATTGAACTTTGTCAAAACGTGGCAACAAATCATCCAAAACCTCAGCATAATCATAGACTGAGTCACCCTCAAACAAACGAACACGAATCCTTTCAAGATCGTAAACACCGTTGGTAAATCTTCGTGCAAGTTTGAATATGTTTTCAGGCGCATCCATGGCATAGTCTCCAGCAACAAGTCCTCCATCCCCACCAAAAGCAATGGCAATTGTTTGAAACAAAAATACTGATTTTATGTAGCCTTCTTCTTTGAGCTGCTTAGCAAATCCAGACATTGTTGTACCCTTACTTACTTCAACATATCCATCAACCTCAAATGTTTTTGGAGGCAGGAGAAAAAGTGAAATCAAAGCAACAAGCAAAACAATACTCAAACCGAGCACAACAAAGTATTCTTTTTTAACAAAAGAAAAAACTCTTTCTTTTGTGTTTCTATAATGATTGAAACTATACATAGATTATTATAGTGGAATATTAACTGGTGGTTCTGATTTGGTGGATTCAATACGTTTGAATTGCGGAGTCTCAGAAACAGCACCAGGAAAGTGATAAATAGTAGCAAGCTCTTCGGAGTTTAATACAAAAGGTTCATACTTGTACGGTTCATAGAAATAGGAACGACGAATATAAGCATCAAACATTTCTTCTTTTAATTTTCGCGCTCGACGCCCCGTCGGGTCTTGCCAAGGAAAATCAAAACCTGTTGTTTTTGTTGGCTTGAATCCGTTTAAATGTTGAGTGTTGTATTGCTTGAGTGCGCCCAACATTGCAGCAATACGATTTGGATCAAAAGAATCTTTTGGTGTTAGGTAGATTGCTCGTATTCCCACGTCAAATCCTTGTTTAGAAATATTTCTTTCAAGGGCTGTGATGATATCTTTTTCGTATTGCGTAAGCTGTTTGATTGCATCTTCTCCCGGAACCAAATCTTTCTTCATTTTTTTGATTAAGTCTTTACCTTGGTCTTTCCAGTCACCTTTTTTAAACCAAGTGTCAGGTTTTTTGTATCGCTTCAATGCAGGACGGACAAGAATCTGAAACCACATATGTTCATTTGGCTTCATAGAACCCAAGAGCTCAACCATTGGAGTGATAGGGTCAATTATTTGTTCTTGCTTTAACTTCTCTGGAGCCTTATCCAAATCATAATCGACATAGGTTTTGATCGGGTAAGGATCTTCTTTTGTAAGAATAAAATTACTTCCAAAAATAGACCATGGTTCTTTTTTCATTTTGGACATAAGTGACACTACGTAATCGTCAACTTCAGTAATTTCAGCTTGAGGGTACTGTGCATAAATTTGATTTTCAACAATCAATTTAAATTTTTCGTTTGTACGAATAAAAAAACGAACATCTCCTCCAAGCGAAACAATCTCCAAAGAAAACCAGTTGGTAACTTGCCCAAGCCAGTACTTGTGATACCAGGTACCCACACCACCAGTTTGAGAAAGTGCATTCGAAAGGGCAAGCTCCATAGCCAAGGGAGATTTGGCAACATCCTTTGGAATACGGATTTCAAGCATTGACCATTTGATACTTTCTACGAATTTTCTGTTCAGGGCTCGGAGCCACCACTTCCAAGTAAAAGCAACAAGAAAAGCCGTCAACCAAAGCGGCCACAAGTCTACAAAGAAAAATAAAATATCATAAAGTCCCTCCATAAAGATGTTTTTATTATACCTCAAAATAAACAAAACCCGATACTAGTATCGAGTTTTGTTTATTTATAGTTTAGACAGTTGTATACCGTCCGTCTTCAAGTCGTGTGAAATACTCTGGGTTTTGTAGATTTACAAGAATAGTGTTCCGTTTTAAGAATCGTTCTTTCATAACATGGTCAACAACATCATCTCGTGTAAGTGGTCCGTACTTTTCAAGAATTTCTCGAATTACGTCTTTTACCACTCCGGGTTTATATCCCCATTCACGAAGTCCATACTTACCTCGTCCAACCAATACAAATCGGCCGTCTTTGATAAGTTCGTTGTGAGTAGTTGCTGGATGAGTCTTTTTTCCAAAGAGCTCTGTAATCGCTTCTGCAACTTCTCGGAAGTGCATAGGATTTCCATGTTTACGCATTACAAGGAAAGCATAATCTTTAACTCCTCGAACTTTAACATTCTTTGAGTTTGCCTTTCCCCACTCATTAAGAGGATTTGGAGCAATTTTTTTAGAAATTTGAAGCCATCGCTTTGCGATTTCTTCATCACGATGTTCTTCGTTGACCTCTTTGATGTTTTCAAGAAGCTTACTAATCATATCTGACTCAGACATAATTTCGTCATCTTTCAAACTTTTGTATAGACTACCAAGAGCCTCGTGAACACTCGCAAGGATTCCACTATTGGTAGACCACCGAGATTTGAAGTGTTCGTTCTCTTTGTGAAGATTGAAATAGTCACTCAAAACTAAAAGAAAGTGAACATGATTCTGAGCAGCTACATCATCCGCAAAATGCGCCAGCAACTCCTCCTCTGTGACAACAGATCCTAGAGAATGAATAATGTCTCGTAATTCTTCAAAAATAAGATGTTCTGAGTCAAACTCTTCAGATTTTCTAATCTGATTGAGTGCTGCATTTTCGATTTGCCGCACACGCTCTCGCGTAATGCCGTACTTTTGACCAATAGCTTCTAGCGTTTTACGCTGAGCATCAGTCTTGAGTCCAAAACGACTTGCAACCACATCCAGTGAACGGTCACGTAAAGCACCCATAAGACGCTTTGTGATTTGCTTTGGTTTAAATGATAATTTAGCCATAGTATTTCGAATTATTCTTAAGGCGGACTTATAAAACGTTCGCTTTCAGCATAGTATCATTGTAGAGTATATTTGTCAAACACTTCAACCAAGCTTTCTTGCGAGACCGAAAAGCTACAGAAGTTGTAATATATCTCGAACAGTAACAATCAACATGAGTGCTATCAAGATAAAGAATCCTGCCGTATTTACCCATTGAGTAATTTTGGGATTGAGAGGAGAGCCTTTTATACTTTCAATTAAAATAAAGAGAAGTCTCCCCCCGTCCAAAGCTGGAAACGGCAAAAGATTGATGATTGCCAAGTTGATAGATATAAGCGCTGTTATGATAATAAGAAAAGAAAAACCAATTTGCAAAGCATCTCCAATAACAGGAACGATTCCTATTGGACCCGTCACACTTTGAAGATTCGTGTTGTCACCACTGAAAAATCCTCGGACAAGATCAACAAGAAAACCAACAGTACTCGCTGTGAGTTCCCAAGTTCGCTCAAGCCCAGCCCATAAAGCTTTGTGAATTGGTAAACGCAATGTACCAACAGTATCCAAAGCAACACCCAAAGCAGGAGAGTCTTGACCTTCGTACAAACCGTAGGAAGGTGTTATTGATTCTTCCAAAATATTCCCCTTTCTTTCAAAACCTATTACGAAATTTTCTGTGCCGCGTTCTGTAACAATAGAAGATATTTCTTGAGAATTTTCAATTTCATATTTCATATCTTGATATTCAAGATACAAAAGTTTGTCACCCACAAGAATTCCCGCTTCTTGAGCTGGGGAATTTTTTGCAACCTCAACAATTGCCACATAGGGATCTCGTATGTATTGCGCTTGGCTTTCGTTGTATACAGTTGGAGCACCAAAAGTAAACATCAGAAATAACATCAACCAAGCAAAGAGAAGGTTGAACAAAGGACCAGCAAACAAAACAGCTGCTTGCGTCCACTTAGACTTATCAACAAAACTTCGCCCCTTGTTGGAACCCTCTTGCGTTGTGTCGTTTGGATTTTCTCCAAATATTTTCACAAAGCCACCAAAAGGAAGCCAATTGAGCGTGAATAACGTCTCACCTTTTTTAAAAAGCTTTAACGCTCGTGGAGGAAATCCAAACCCAAATTCGTCAACACGAATTCCCGATTTTTTAGCAACAATATAATGCCCAAACTCGTGAGCAACAACAAGAACAGCAAGAATAATAATGAATGTGATGATTGAAATTAGTATAGACATGGGGCGATTATATCATGCTTGGGAGGCAAAAGAAAAAGACCCGAAGGTCTTTTCAGTAAACACAATATAAGTCTTTCAATTTTTATGTAAAAAATCGACAGAGCTAGATCGTCATTGTGTTTACTTCTTTTGTTTTGAACACTTCTTCTAGTTTTTTGTTTGTTTCGTCAATCATTTTTTGTAAAGCGTCTTTTGAATCCCGTTGCTCGTCCTGAGAAAGTTCTCCTGATTCAATTTCTTTTACAGCGAATTCCCGCTCTTTTCGAACAGTCACTCGAGCTTCTTCGAGCTTTCCTTTCAAAACTTTTACAATTTTGGCACGTGTCTCCTCTGTGAGCTGAGGAAAATTAACACGAATACCTGAACCATCCACAGAAACAGACAATCCAAGATCAGCTGCTGTGATTGCTTTTTCGATAAGTGCAACGTGGCTCTTGTCCCAGGGAATAACCCTAAGCGTTCTTGGGTCCTCCACAGTTATGCTTGCAACATTTTTGACTGGTTGCATCGAACCATATGAATCAATTTTGATAGAATCCAAAATTCCAGGACTCGCTTGTCCTGTATGAACATTTGAATATTCTGTTCGAAGCCATACTACTGACTTTTCTAAATCTTCTTTTGTTTGTGTAAAATCATACATACTTCTATTGTACTGAAACTCAAAAATAAAAAAAGCCCCGGACGTTTCCGAGGCTTTAGCGGATGATTCGAACCTGCATGAAGAATCATCTACCTACTCTACTATTAACTTTGTTTGCTTTCCCCTGTCTGTGACGAAAAAATAGATTCCAGGTGCCAGGTTTGAAATATCAAACTGATTTTTCCCTGGTAAAATATTTTCTCTCCTAACCACCTCTCCTGTTGTGGAGTAAATACTCAATGTTCCAGATTCTGAAATATCCACAGTTATTTGGTGACTGGCTGGATTTGGATAAGCAAGAATTTCAGCGTTCTTTGTTTCCATTACAGACACAGGTTGCATGAAATCCTCAATAGTATACAAATCAAAAGCTTCGATACTGCCATTGTTTTGAACAAAGAGAATGGGACTAAACAAATTCCTCCTATCAAAAAATAGGTATTTAATATTACCAAATCCAAACTCCCAAAAAGAAGGTGCTCGCTCCTCCACAACAACCAGATTGTTATAAGTTCCGTACGGGGTCACCAAGGTTACGTTATCTTTCAATAATTTTACAATTTTTGAAATATAGGCAAACTCTTGTAAGGTATCTCCAGTTTCAGGTTGCATGGAATAAACTCCACAACCACTCGTGAGGCTATCCCCAACGTTCATTGGTGTTTGAAATAAAATATCCCCTGGGAAATATCCATGATGGATGTTGGGAGGTCCGTTGCCAAAAAAATTACTAGAAGTGTATTCTTTGTAACCAACTTTTTTTACAGCCCCATCCCAAGAGTTATCTCCATAGTACTGATATTTTTGTGAAGTGAAATCACCAGCAGAAAACAAAGCTCTGGGTGTAACAACTTGAACAAACCATCCGTCCTCATCGGACAAATAATCCATCATTACACTATCCGGATTTTCAGGTTCTGGGACCAAAAAATCACTAGCGTTTGAAATATCTATAAACGCAGAATTTTCAATCTGCTGTCTTATAGAAGTAGCACCAGGCTCAACTGTTGAGCACAGGGAAAACAATCTTTGTACAGATTGAGCATTTTGAAAGTCTTCCTGTGTTATTGTCTGTGCATTAACAGACAGAGAGAAAAAGAAAGACGCAGTCAATAAGTAAACATATTTTTTCATAGTACTGTATATTAGTTTATCCTTACAGTATCATCAAAAAATAAAAAGTCAATATTACTGAAGCGCCAGGTACTCAAGCAGCTGCTTCACAGAAGAACCTTGATCATGGAGATATTCTTTTGCAAAAAATATAGCATCAAATTGTGAAATGTTTTTTTTCACCCCGCCCTCTTCATGAAGTAATTCTTCGTATGCATTTAAAAAATGAGTGACTTCTCTTTTAATATCCTGAGTATCGTCATTTTTTACTTTTTTTAAATATTCGTCTACAAGTTGTAATTTTTTTGCGGGGTTTGCTTTTTGAAATATTGAAACAGAAATTGGGCTTGGTATTTTTTGCACTTCAAGATAGTGAAGCAAAGCTCGTGATTTGAGAGTTGCCAAAAGTGTGTGTTCTCTTGGTGTTACAAAAACAACAAAAACACCATTCCCTGGCTCTTCTAAAGTTTTTAACAAAGCGTGTTGTGCCGGATGAGAAAAGTTTTCGGTAAATATGATCACGAACATCCGTCCACCATCTAGTGATTTCTCTGACACGAAACGTTTTAGATTTCGCGCGTCTTCGATAGTAAAAACATTTGTTTCTTGGATGTATTGATTTGACTCTAGTTCAAAATCAACACCTTCTTTTTTGAAATATTCAAAAACAACTTCTTTAGAAGTTTTTGGATCACCTATGAATATATGCGCATGATGAGACAGAAATGTCATACTGACAGTATAGCAAAAAGAAAACCCCGCAGGAATACGGGGCTTTAGCTCTCTCGGCAGTTGTAATCCAATAAGAGAGAGTTGATGATCTCAGCACAAGCCTTCTGGCGACATATTATAGCTAACATGTCTCGACTCTCAGTCTAAACCAAACAAATACTGTTTAGTTTAAAAAGGCTGAATTTTTTAAGCAACGAACTATATTCGCCACTTCACTTTCTATATACATCATAGTACACATATATATTTTGTCAAGCATTTTCACTTTTGCAAAACAAAACAAGATAAAAAGCCTTATTTGTAAGGCTTTTTAGGATGTCTAAAAAATTTTCTTTTTAACGCTTTGAAATAATAGACTTTTTGTATGTGTCCAAGTGTTCGAGCGCAATACCTGTCCCCTTCACCACACAATAGAGCGCATCGTCTGCTAGTCGAGCTTTTACTCCTGTTTTTCTATAAATCAATTCCCCAAGATTTCGAAGTTGTGAAGATCCACCAGTCAGAATAATTCCTTGGTCAATAATATCCGAAGCTAACTCTGGTGGAGTTTCTTGAAGCACGTCTTTGATTGCTTTTACAATTCCTCGAAGTTCCTTGTCGATTGCTTTTACAATTTCATTTGTAGAAACTTGAGCGGTTCGCGGAAGACCCTGAACAAAGTCTCGCCCTTTGATTGTTGCAACAAGTTCATCCTCAAGCGGAACAGCAGAACCAATTTTGATTTTTACTTGCTCTGCTGTTCTGTCACCAATTGCTAAGTTAAAAGTTTTTTTAATATAATCTGCAATTGCATGATCAATTTTATTTCCTGCAACTTTAACAGATTTACACGAAACAATTCCTCCAAGAGAGATAACAGCCACGTCTGTTGTCCCTCCTCCAATATCCACAATCATGTGACCCTTTGTCTCGTGAATAGGAATTCCCGCACCAATCGCTGCCAGAATAGGTTCTTTTACAACATAGGCATTTCTTGCCCCAGCTTTGATCGTTGCTTCAATCACAGCTCGGCGTTCTGTTGAAGTAACACCAGCCGGAACAGAAACCATCACATCAGGCTTAAAAATAGAAAAAGGACCAAGCGCTTTCCCGATAAAATATCGAAGCATAGCTTCCGTCACACGATAGTCGGCAATAACACCGTCTTTCATAGGTCGATATGCAATTATCGAATCAGGTGTCCGCCCGATCATTTGCTTGGCCTCTTTCCCAATTGCCAAAATTTTGTTGTCTTGCTCAGAAACCGCAACAACAGCTGGCTCATTCAGAACTATTCCTTTCCCAGGAACAAAAACAAGCGTGTTAGCTGTTCCCAAATCTATTCCTAATTTACGCGTAAAAAAGCCCATAAGTGAAGCGATTATAGCACAACAACACCCTGCAAAAGACTGGACGCAATAGAAAAAAGCCGGTGCTATAGACCCGGCTTTTTTCTATTATTTAAAAAATCTTAATCGCCATACTGAATTTCTGCTCCGAGCACCTGAAGTCTCTCAACAACATTTTCATATCCACGGTGAATCTGACTAGCATTTTTTATAACACTTTCTCCATCTGCTATCAGAGCAGCTATAACCAAAGCCATTCCAGCACGAATATCAGGAGACGACAATTCTGCGGCGACAAGTCCCTTTCTTTGATTTCCAACAATGGTCACCTCTTGGTGGTGACTCATAATAATATCCGCCCCCATATCATTTAACTTGTCACAAAACAAAAGTCTTCGGTCAAACATTCTTTGACGAAAGGTAACCATTCCATTTGCTTGCGTACACATAGCAATCATTGAACTAAGATGATCTGGAGATAGTCCAGGCCATCGATCATCATAAATTGTCCTGATACGTTTACTTGTTGTTGTTGGGCGCTTGATATCAATGGAGTCATGTTTTGGTATATACAAACCTTCCGGTTTTTCCTCAATAGTTACACCAAGTTTTCCAAAAATGTAGCAAGTGATTTCACCTAGAATTTCTTTTGTAACATTCTTTATGATAATCCCTTCACCCACAACAGCAGCCATACAAATCCACGAACCAACCTCAATCATGTCCGGTGCCATTGCATGCTCCGCACCAGAAAGATTGTCGACTCCCTCTATAATCAAAAGATTTGTACCAGAACCCTTGATGTTTGCACCCATGGAATTAAGCATTGACACCAATTGCTGAAGGTAGGGCTCACAAGCGGCGTTGTAAATCTCAACCCTATGATTGTTTTTGTTCTTTTTCAAAACACTAGCAAGAACAATATTTGCAGTACCAGTTACCGAAGCTTCTCTCAATGTTATTCTTTTGGAGACAATTTCTTTGAGTTTTATTTGTCCTGTCGTCTCATCAACAAACCCACCCAAATCAATAAATCCTCGAGTGTGAACAGTAACAGGACGCACACCAATTCTGTCTCCCCCAGGCTCAGGAACATACCCAACACCAAACCGAGCAAGCATTGCACCCGCAATCATAAGAGAGCCCCGAAGTTTTGAAAACAAAAGTTTAAATTCTGTTGATTCCATTTTGCTCGGGTCTACTTTTGCAGAATTAAAAATAAAATCATGATCATCTATTTTTTTAATTTCAACACCGAGTAATTCAAAAAGCTTGAACAAATTAGTAATATCTAGAATATTTGGAATATTTTTTACACTAACATCTTGAGAAGTTAGCAAAACCGCGGCCAGAATTTGAAAGGCTTCATTTTTTGCACCTTGTGGGATTATGGTTCCTTTTAATTTTTTTCCACCATGTATTACAAGCGTATCTTTCATAGTATTGCCATTTTAACACAAAAAATAGTAGCAACAATTTGTCAGATTGCCACTATTCAAAATACCGATGTATTTGCATTGTGTGAATTTCTTTTTTGCGAAAATTGTACAAATCTTCAAAATCATCAAGAGATTTGAAATCTGCAGTTCTGTTGATCCGAGATCTGCCTCCATACATCCGAAGCGGATCAATAACAATAACTTTTTTGTGTACTGGATGGCGAAATTCAACTTGCAAATGCAAGTGGTGATGTTTACCGTCAACAATACCACTTGCCCCAATTTCACCAATGGAAGTTCCTCGTTCTATTGGAATTTTGGGATAGGCATTGAATGAAATTTCTCGAAGCATTTTTTGGTAAGAAGAAAACTTAACAAGAGGTTTTCGCAAATGCATGTACAAAGAATGTAAAACATACCCATCTTCTGTTTCAATATGTGGATGTGACAAAAAAACATAAAAGCCATTCACAACATCAAAACCGGAATACTCAAGAACACCATCACAAACAGGACGAACTAGCTCGCGAGGATTTTCGGTAATACTAATTCCAGAATGAAAATATCCAGGCTTTTTTGTATTTGGATGGAATCGCACTCCCCAAAAACCAAAATAGGGGTTAATTTTGTGTTTGATATCAGAAACAGGCTCGTCAAAAATAGTGTATTTTTGTAATTGTTTGTAAAAATCTTTCCAAAACAAAAATTTCTCATCGTCTGGAATATACTGATTATCCTTTCCGGTACTCACACCTGGACGTTTTTTCACTTGTAGATCAATAGCAGGCAACATAACAAAGTTATTATATACAAAAACTATTTTTTGTTTTCCCAATAAAAAAGTAAGTAAAAAATGAAAAAAATCAATAGCACCCCCATGCTACAATACAGACAATGAAAGCTCAAATCCTGACAGTTGTCCCACTTTCCCGAAGTCTTCCCCAAGACCATCTTAGCTATTTCTCAACAAAAAAAGTTGAGCTCGGAGATATTGTTTCTATTCCAATACGAAAACAAATTTACAAAGGTATTGTAATCCACATAACCGACGCAAAGAACCAAAAAGCTCAACTCAAAGATTCAAAATATGGACTTCGCGCAATCAAAGACGTTGTTGGCCCCTCGCCTTTTTCTCAAGAATATTTCCAAAGTGCAAAAGCTATGCAACAATATTTCCTTGGGAGTTTAAGTCAAATTGTGACAGATATGCTTCCCACACCTCTTGTAAAGGAAGTAGAGAACCTAACACAAACACAGAATCAAAAAGAAAAAGAAAATCCAGCAATCAAAGAAGAACATTCAATATTCCAAAATCCTTTCAGCGAGAGAGTTGCTTTCTACAAAAGTTACGTGCGAGAAGCTTTTGCGCGCGGAGAATCTGTTCGTATTTGCGTACCCACAATCAAACACGCTGAATCTTTGGGGGAGGAACTTGCTCGTGGAATCAAAGATTACTGTTTTGTATTCCATAGTAAAAAAACACAGAAAACCCTCGCCCGCCAATTTAATCAATGTGTTGAGAGCGAACACCCACTTTGTCTCATTCACACACCCCGTTTCCTATGCATTCCTCGACATGACACAAAAACTCTTGTTATTGAATACGAAAGCTCCCCACACTATCGCTCTCTCAAAAAACCATTTGTAGATGGTCGTATTTTTGCAGAATACTTCGGGGTAATTTCGGGGCACAAAATAATATATGCAGATACCCTACTCCGAACAGAAACGCTAGCGAGAAACACCAGCGGAGAGTTGTCTGTTGTTAACAAACTTCAATTCCGAATTGAATCAAACGCACACCACAAAGTAATCGACATGCGAGCTGGCGACACACCAAACACACTCTTGAGCAATACTGTTTTGCAAGAAGTTTTAAATTACTATCGTTCAGGGAAAAAGATAGTTCTCTTCTCTCTTCGTCCATCACTTGCAACAACAACCATTTGTGGTGATTGTGGTACCACGCTCACCCACGAAGGATCTCCACTCACACTTCACAAAGACCCAAAAACTGGCGAGAGATACTTCAAAAGCAAAAAACATGGAGAAACGTTTGGTGCAAATACTGTCTGCAAAAATTGCCAGAGTTGGAACCTGGTTCCTTTGGGAGTTGGAACGGAAAGAATTGAAGAATACCTCCACGAGATTGACCACAACATGTCTGTTGTTCGTATTGACCAAAATCAAAATCACACACCAAAACAAACAAAGGAAATACTGGAAGCATTTTACTCTTCAGAAAAAGGAGAAATTTTGGTAACAAGCTTGGTTGGAATTCAACACATGAAGACTCCAGTTGATTTAACATGTGTGGTTTCTCTTGATACCTTGTTCAACATTCCTCAATTTAATATGTACGAACAAATCATGCATATTGTCATGGATCTTTCACTTATCACCCAAGAAAAACTTTACATTCAAACTCGACACACAGACCAAAATATTATTTCAATTCTACAAAACAAACGATTGCGAGATTTTTTTGAATATGATTACAAAGAAAGAAAATCTTGGGAGTATCCCCCATTTTCAACTATCATAAAGATGATATATGACGGACCTCGATCTGAAGCTTCAAGTGTTCAGCGATACCTAGAAAAACAATTTGGCATGCACGAACTCCACATATATCACACCAAAGGGTCTCAACCAGAAAACCTTACCACGCACGCCGTACTGAAAATAAGCAACAATTTATGGCCACTTCCAAAGAAAAATATGACAGAGACCGAAACCACGGCAGAACTACGACGAAAACTTGCAATATTCCCCCAATCTTGGACTATTATTGTTAACCCACACAACATTTTGTAACCCACAGAAAATCTTGCGCTTTTTTGCGCTCTATGTTATGGTTTCTCTCGTTATGAAGAAAACCGTTATTATCGAAGATAAGCGACAAGGTAATGAAAGCAGCACAAATCTCCTGCGGCGATTTTCGCGACGTGTGAAAGATTCGAACATTGTTCGACACATCCGAAATACTCGATATGCAGAACGAAAGCCGTCTGACCTTGTAACAAAGCGAAGTGCATTGCGACGAATTGCCAAACAGCAAGAAATTACAAAACTTCGAAAACTTGGTAAGATTAAATAGATGGAACGCCTCCAAACCGGAAACACATCTATAGTACGAACCACAAAAGGCAAGCTCCCGAGCTTGCCTTTTGCTCGTGCAAAAGAAGAAATCCTAGGAAAAAATTATGAACTATCACTTGCTTTTGTCGACCTCAAAACAATCAAATCTATTAGCAAAGAATACAAAGGCGACAAGACCCACACCAACGTACTCAGCTTCCCTCTCGAAAAAAACGAAGGCGAAATTGTAATGAACCTCCAAACAATTCGAACAAATGCCAAAAATTTTGAAATGAAATATCTCGAACACCTTCTCTTTCTTTTTATTCATGGATGTCTTCACCTCAAAGGATTTGACCATGGACCAAAAATGGAGAAACTCGAAGAAACTCTCTTGAAAAAATACTGGAAATAAAAAACCACTTCCCTAAGGAAGTGGTTTAAAAAATGGCTTAATAATATTTGATGTAAACTGTCGAAGTTTTTCTGCATGATCTTTGGAGTGTGTCACACCATACAAAAATTCAGAATCAACATAATTAATAGCCTCAACCATGTCACTAACAGAATCTGTAAAGAAAACAATTTCTTTGTCACTCGAAAACTTAATTAGCTCAAAGAAATCTTTTTTGGGGAATCTTACACCTTCATCTGAAGAGGCTACAATACCATCAAACAGATTTGAAATTCCAGAATTATCTAAAAGTTTTTCAATGGTTGATTTTTTATTGTAAGACAAAATCATACTTTCGTTCCGGCCAATAAAACCTTTAATTCTTTCAATTTCCTCCTCTGGAATCTTTTGTCCAAAATACTGCAAAGAAAATTTTTCATACAATTTCTTTCCGACTTCTGTTTCATGTAAATGATCTGGAAAAGATCCGTGTGTAAAGATGGTTTCTTTCAAAACTGGATCAACAACATTATTCTCCAGAAAACTAAACAAAAAATCATTAGGATCTGACAAGAAAACTCCATCAAAATCAAATATCACTACTTTTGAAATATCTTTTTTCATAACTTACTAAATTTGAGACCAGACTAACACAAAACGCCCCTCCAAGGAAGACAAAGTTTATTTTCCCCTTATGGAAAATAAACTTTGTAGTACAATGAATATATTAGGTTTGTAAACAAACGTTTATTTTAGTATGTCAAAAAATGTAACAGTCGGAATAGATATTGGAACTCACACAACACGTGTGATGGCTGTTGAATATTCCAACGACAATAACAAAAGAACATCTAGAATCATCGGGACAGGACAATCAGAAACCAAAGGAATGCGACATGGCTATATTGTAAAACAAGAAGAAGCGGCACGATCACTCTCCGAAGCAATCGAAAAAGCAGAACAATCTGCCGGAATCCGAATACGCCAAGCAACAGTGGCTGTTGGTGGTGTTGGACTTTCTTCCAATGTTGGATATGGCTCCGCAATTATCTCAAAGGCAGACAACGAAGTAACCGAACTCGACATACAAAAAGCACTCAATGACGCAGAAGAAAAATTAAATATTCCAAACAAACAAATCATTGATGTTATTCACCTAGAATACAAGCTAGACGGAAAAAGAATATTTGGACACCCAATCGGAATGAAAGGAGTCAAGCTTGATATCACCGTACTTTTTATCACAAGTCTCCAGCAACACCTCAATGATCTCATAGCCACGGTGAACACAGCAGGTATCGATGTTACCGATGTTGTTGCAAGCCCGCTCGCAGGAAGTCTGGTAACTCTCACAGAAAAACAAAGAACCGCAGGTTGTGCGCTTTTGGATATTGGAGCAGAAACAGTTTCACTTGCAGTATTTGAAAACAATAATATTATTTCTCTCCACGTTTTCAATATCGGATCCACAGACATCACAAATGATATTGCTCTTGGTCTAAAAATCGCCCTACAAGAAGCAGAAGACATCAAACAAGGAATTCTTATTGGAGATATTCCTCAAGGTGAAGTAGAAAACATTATCGAGGCACGACTTACAGATATTTTTGAACTTGTTCAAAAATATCTCAAAAAAATAAAACGACATGGACTTCTCCCTGCTGGTGTTATCATTCTTGGTGCAGGATCACAAATTTCAATTATTGAAGACTTGGCACGAAAAATCCTAAGTATTCCCGCAACAGCAATTCCCGCACAAGGACTCAAGAAAGGACTCAATCTCAAAGATCCAAGCTGGTTTGTTGCCTACGGACTTTGTGTCGCAAGCAGATACAGCTCTACAGGCAATACTTCCTATAACCCTTTGCGGAAAGGTATTAAAAACATTGGTAATTTTTTCAAGTCTATTATTAAGCAGTTGATGCCCTGATTCGTCAATAACGACAAGACCCCTACAAATTTGCTATTATATACCCAGCATTTAACGGTCATTAACAGATAAACAAAAAGCTCTTACACAGGGCTTTTTGTTTTAGGATTAGAAAACAGCAAAACATATGGCAAAAATTAATTCAGACGTAGAAACCTTTGCGCGAATAAAGGTTATCGGAATCGGCGGAAGTGGAAGCAACGCCCTCAATCACATGATCTCAAACGGAGTTCAGGGAGTTGAGTTCATTGCAATGAACACCGACGTTCAAGACCTTCATCACTCAAAAGCAGACAAAAAAATTCACCTTGGAAAAAATCTTACCAAGGGTCTTGGTGCTGGTATGAATCCAGAAATTGGACGAAAAGCCGCAGAAGAAACACGTTCAGAAATACAAGACTTCGTAAAAGGTGCCGACATGGTATTTATTACCGCTGGTATGGGAGGAGGTACAGGGACTGGAGCGTCACCAACAATTGCTCGCGCAGCCAAAGAACAAGGAATTCTAACTGTTGCCGTAGTGACACGACCATTCTTCTTTGAGGGTGCCCAACGAGTACGAATTGCCGAGGAAGGAATCAAAGCACTCGAAAAAGAAGTTGACGCAATCATCACAATTCCAAATGACCGACTTCTCCAAATCACAGAAAAAGAAACAAGCTTCAAAGATGCTTTTGAAATGGTGGATGAAATTCTACGACAAGCCGTGGAAGGGATTTCAGACCTAATCATTACTCCAGGTATTATCAATGTTGATTTCGCAGACATCAAAGCCATTATGGCAGATGCAGGATCTGCACTTATGGGTATCGGATACGCTGCTGGCGAAGGGCGTGCAGAAGCAGCTGCTCTCCAAGCTATCAACTCACCTCTTCTTGAAATTTCTATCAATGGAGCAAAGGGTGTTCTCTTCTCAATATCTGGTAACGAAGATCTTGGAATTCAAGAAATTCAATCAGCCGCAAAAATTATTACAGAATCAATCGACAGAGATGCTCGAGTTATCTTTGGGACAACACAAGATGACAAACTGAAAAAAGGAGAAATTCGAGTTACTGTAATTGCAACTGGCTTCCCTACTGGGTCACCTCGAAAAACACTTTTCCAAGCAAAACAAAGTGCCGCATCAAACAAAAGCCGAGAAGTTGTAGAGGAAGATGAAATTGAGGAAATGGAAGAAAAGAAAGAAATTAAAAAAGAAATACACAACTCAATTCCAACAGCAGAAGAAGTAAAAGAAATCAAAAAACCAGAAAAAGAACCTATCGAAATAATAGACGGTGATGATTTTGAAAGCGACGATGACGAATGGTCAGCAGTGCCAGCCTTTCTAAGACGTAAAAAATAAAAAAAGCGTGGATAATTCCACGCTTTTTTCTTCGTCTTAACTAATCCTTCAACATCTTTACAAGTTTCTTAATTTCCCGAACTTGTCTTGGAAGATTATTGTGTTTTACTTCTAGGTTAATTTGAAACAATTCACAATCAATCAAAATTTCTGTTCTTTGAATATCTGAATCTTTGTTAGTAGACATAGAAACCTCTCTGTTGCTGATATCATACCTAACGATACTATTTCCAGCAGCTTCTTCAGAAATTGCGAACAAATACTTTGGGTAAATGTCGTTCGGCTCAGGAATATACAAAACTTGAGCATTAAAATGCACAAAACGATCTCGCTGAACTTCACAAAGGTAACCTTCCGAACACGGTTGCTGTACTAGAATTTTGGTACGCAAATCAACTTCGGTACAAGGAGTTTTTGGTGTAATTGTTATACCAACCTTTTGATCTATACCAATCATTCTTCCCACCACTTTCTTTAATAGTGGTGTATTTGTTTTCCAAAGAAAAACTAGATATCCATCGAACAACAGACCTGCAACAATCAAAACAGCACCAACAACATTCCAACCTTGCATAAAAAAGACCAAGGCGAAACCATAGACAAAGACAGACACAATTATTATAAGAGTTCGGTAATCACGAACTCCCATTTTCAATCGAAACTTTCTTAACTTTTTGAGTGGATTTTCTGATCCAATAATTTTAGACAGTACCTTGTCTTTACTTAATTCAGAATTTTTTTTCCTCTGCTGCATGGGATATTTTTTAGGGTTTAGTAAATGTACGATTTTCACAAAACTCTACAGGAATACAAGCAAAAGGTCAAACAATACAAGCTATTCAAATGTATGTTAGAATATGGATATTATTTACTAAAACTACAAACACTATGGAATTTGAACTTGTAATTATTGGAGGTGGACCAGCAGGTGCTTCTGCCTCGGTCTACGCAGCCCGAAAAAAACTAAAAACACTTCTCATTACAGATGAGTGGGGTGGACAATCTATTGTCTCAGAAACCATCTACAACTGGATTGGAACTCCCGAAATTTCTGGTAGTGAACTTGCTCAAAGTTTCCAAAAACATGTTGAATATTACAAAGGAGAAGACCTTGCAATTCACACTGGAGACCGAGCAATCAAAGTTGAGAAAAAAGACGATGGTTTTGTAGTACAAACTCAAGAAGGAAAAGAATTCACAACAAAAACAGTTCTGATCACTGCAGGATCAAGTCGTCGTCGTGTAGATGTTCCCGGAGCAGATGAGCTTGAACACAAGGGACTCACCTACTGCGCAACTTGCGACGGACCTATTTTTTCTGGGCAAGATGTTGCTGTTATTGGAGGTGGAAATGCCGGATTCGAATCCGCAGCTCAACTTGCACAATACTGCAAGTCTGTGACAATCCTCCATCGTAACGAAGAATTCAAGGCGGACCCAATCACAATAGAAAAAGTTCTTGGGCGCGACAATGTTACAGCTATCACCAATGCAAGTATTTCAAAAGTTTTGGGGGACAAATTTGTTTCAGGACTTACCTACACTGACAAAGACAAAAACGAGCAAGAACTTGCGGTGACTGGAATATTTGTTGAGATAGGCCAAATTCCAAATACAAGTATGGTAGAAGGCCTTGTTGACCTAGACGATGCTAAACGTATCAAGATTGACTACCAACGCCAAAGAACCTCTACAGATGGCGTATGGGCCGCAGGAGACTGCACAAATGTCCTCTACCACCAAAACAACATCGCCGCAGGAGATGCTGTCCGAGCACTCGAAGATATCTACAATTTCTTACACGCATAAAAAAAACCGTTCATAATGAGCGGTTTTTGTTATTTAAAATTTTCCTGACAAAAAGCAGTGATTTCTTCCTGGGACAAAACTTTGTCCATTATTCCGCGGAAAAGAGTTTCTTTTATTTCAGTAGACCATTGCTTGTCTGGGCCGCCAGGCTTTTTGTCTTTCAGCCAATCCTTATACAATCTACTTGCCTGATAGCTAGGAAGTGTCACCAATACAATATCGTCAATGTTCTTATCAAGATTTCTTTTACTTTTTTCTATTTGTCTTTCTTTTTGCTCAACCTTCCCCAAAGCTGTTGTAAATTGAATTCCAATATCTGCCGCATGTTCTGACTCCCGGATTTTTGCACCTCTATTTTTCTGTGCACTTTTTCGATGAATAACAAAATCTATTTTTTGCTCGACATCTTGATACACATCCGCATCAACAATCTCAAAATCAACATCAGTGTCTATTGAAAGTTTTTTTAAGAAATTCTTTACCATTTTTTCAGCAACAATACCTTCTTGTGTATTTTCTTGCCCTAAACGCTTTTCAATCTCTCCGTACGCATTCTGCTTAAGAGTGTCAACCCGACTATTATTCTTTTCAGAAATAACAATTTGAGTGTCGAGCTTTTCTCGAAGGTCTGATTTGAGTGATTGTAGATAATACGCTCGGACATCGTGAATATTCACTGACGTGTCAAAAGCATACTCAATCCCCCATTCGCTATCTGTCATAATTTCTGACAATTCTACAGACTGTCGAGAGCCATCTTTCCTAGCAACAAAAAACTCCCCATCCTTTTGATAGACTTCTCCAAAATATTCAATCTCAAGATTTGAGTTCACATGTTCAAATCCTCCATCACTTGATCTGGTTTTCTCAAGAAATTTTTTAAACTTATTTAGTTTTTCAAGCTTTTGTTTTTGAATAGCAAAAATTTTCATTTCAGCGTCTTTGTTTGTATGGGATTCAAAAGCCAGAGACTCTGTGATTTCATCTTTTTTCTGACCAGAAACAACCTTCCCTTCTTTTGAAAGATCTTTGAATGAATCCTTGATAGCTTCATTATATTTATTTAGATTTTTTTCAAAATTGGGCCTCATAAGTGTAGTATAGCATTATCAGAAAGATACTTTTATCTCGGCAAGCAACTAGAATTAAGAAAAGCCCGGGACAAACCCGAGCTTTTCTTAATTTGTGATCCCACGGGGAATCACCCGACTCATTATTTTTATATTCATTTCACTCATTAAAAATATATGGTCGAGCATGACTTTAAAATAATGACTATAAGGAATATATTTTAAGAAATACTCTTGTGGTAAAACTTCGATTCACACATAATGTCATAAGATATTAAAAAACCAGAGAAAGAATCTCTGGTTTTTTAATATTGTGATCCCACGGGGAATCGAACCCCGATTTCCAGGATGAAAACCTGATGTCCTAACCGTTAGACGATGGGACCTAAATATACAACTTACTTTTTACACTTTCGCAACCGTTTTATTTCCTAGAATATTTCTCAAGAGGTCTAACGGAGACCGTTTGGCAAAAACTCATATTGTATACTCACTTTGTTTATTACAATATATAGTTTTTGCATGCGTTCAGTATAGTCGCCCCCTCCTTTCTTCACGGAACGACGAGACTATATGTGTTGATACAACGAAAAACAGTATACCAAGAAAGGCTAAAAAAGCAATAGAAAAGATCAGGCGCTTGCCTGATCTTTTTTTGAATCATCTTGATTTTTTAGATATGGCATTTGCTTCTCAAAAAAGGCAGATGCCTGGGGAATAACATCAGAAAACTTGGAGATGTCAGACTCAGAATAGTATCTGGAATCAAAGGCTGGTGAATAGTAGATATCACGAAAAAGAATACCAGATTCTTTTTCTAAGGTCTCAATAAGAGAAACAGATGGCTTTTCCAGACAATACAACACAAGATACGGATTATACTGGAGTGACTCCTGGAGTAATTTGTTGATGTCTTTAATTTCTAAAAAAGGATACCAATCACCAATAAACATTTTAACCTCCAAACCAACATGTGTTGGTTCAAAAATATGCACCATCTTGGTAGGATCATATTCGACCATTTCAGACGGCTTCACAAAATACAAATCAAAACTATCTGATAAGATAGTGTGACTTTTTTCATAACACTTACGAGCAAACTCATCATTAAGATGAATCACAAATAGAACACGTTCTTCGTTCATGGCTATTTAGTTTAGGGGTTCCCTATTAAACTATTCAAAAATCAATGATTTGTCAAATACAAAATAAAAAGACTGCTATACAAAGCAGTCTTTCCAATACATAAAAATTTACGCAGCAAGAACATCGTAGAACGCAGATTCTAAGTTAAGATACTTAGCCCAACGTTTGGTTCCATACTCATAGTGCCACCACTCCGACGGATAGTTCCTGAAGCCAACAGAAGTCATGTATGACCAGAGTAGGTATCTGTGGACTCTCGCTTCCCAAGAAACAAGTTGTGAGTTTGTCCAACTCTTACCGTCTGGAAGACCAAATTCAGAACCCATATCAAGAGGCTTGCCTGTATCCATCCACACAAGAGTCACATCAACTGCACCTCCTGTCTGGTGAGGTCCACCAGGTCGAGCCACAAACTGATCCACAATTTTCCAAATTTCACTCTCGCTTTTATTTGGAAATTTTAAGCGGAGTTTTTGATATTTTCTATCCCGATAAAATTTCTGCACTTCGACAGGCCTGTGCATTTCTTTCACACCTAAACCTAGTCCTTCGGGTAGAATATCTGCAACTTCTAAAAGTTTAGTTGCTAAACGTTCACGGCAAAAAGGATGTTGAGAAGCCAAAGAACCTTCGAGATAAAAAATTTTTGGATGTGAACCCAATCTAATAAGGGTTTCGGAGCAATCAGAAACTGCCACCGATTGTATCTCATCCCGCGTTAAACTTCTTTGCAAAGGAACAACTCCTCGCTGTCCAACCTCCTCAAGAAGAGATTGGAGATATGAATAATTGTTGTTAGCAGTCATATATAAAGTGGTTTTAAGTTTCTACTTAAAACTATTCAAAAATCAATGATTTGTCAAACCTTTTGAATTAGCTATACTACACTCATGCGAATTCTAGCAATCGAAACATCCTGTGACGAAACAGCAATTTCAATACTCGAAACTCAAGGAGAATCAAAATCTCCCTCTTTTTCTATTCTTGGAGACGAAACATATAGCCAAATACAACTCCATGCAGAATATGGCGGAGTATTCCCAAGCCTAGCAAAACGTGAACATGCAAAAAATCTTCCTATCATTCTTGAAAGAGTTCTCAAAGAAGCAAACTTATGGAATGTTGGTCAGACAGAAATAAATACAGAGAAACTTAATGAAGTTTTGTCTCGAGAACCAGAAATGGCACAAGAAACATTCTCTCGACTCTCGTCAATTGAAACGCCTTCTATTGACCATATTGTAGTTACTAGCGGACCAGGGCTCGAGCCAACACTCTGGATTGGAATTATGTTTGCACGGGCACTCAATCTTGCTTGGAATATTCCCATCACTCCTGTAAACCACATGGAGGGGCATTTGCTTTCTGTGCTACTTGATAGCGCAACAGAAGAAAACAAAACAATCAATTTTGAAAACCTTCACTTCCCTATTGTCGGACTTCTTATTTCTGGAGGACATACTGAACTTATTGTTATTGAATCTATTGGAAACTACAAAAAAATTGGTCAAACACTCGACGACGCTGTCGGAGAAGCGTTTGACAAAGTTGGGCGAATACTTGACCTTCCATATCCTGGCGGACCCAAAATCTCAAAATTAGCACTTCAAGGGAAAGAAAATGAAAACATCAAACTTCCTCGACCAATGCTCAATTCCGGGGATTATAATTTTTCTTTTTCTGGAATAAAAACTGCAGCATTGTATTTGTCTCAAAAACTCAAAGAAGAAGATTTATGGAACAATCAAACCAAAGCTGATTTTGCACTTGAGTTTGAACAAGCGACTTGTGAAGTACTCCTAAAGAAAACACAAAAAGCTGTTCAAGAATTTAATGGTCAAGGTGTAATTATGGCAGGAGGAGTAGCTGCAAATACATATATTCGTGAGCAATTCAAAAACAATTTATCTGTTCCACTTCTCATTCCAAAACAAAAGCTCGCAACAGACAACTCTGTCATGATTGGAATTGCTGGATACTTCCAGATTGCAAATAGTGCAAAATTCTATTCATATACAGGAGAACACAACCCAGATGAAATCAAAGCCAATGGAAACTGGAGCGTAGATACATGTAAATAAAAAAAACGCCGCGAAACTTCGCGACGTTTTTATGAACTTTAATCAGAAACCATGTTTTCAACACCCTCTTTAGAAGAAGCTTCAAAAGTACCACCTTTTCTTCTTAGGTATTCCATTTGTTGACTGCAAGAAGTCACCATAAGATGATAGTTTTCATCATTTGGAAGCCTGACACCAAAAGGAATACTGTAAGGCTCATCCAATAATCTAATGGCCTGCGGATGAATGAAAGGTTGAGTGGCTTTTTTCTGAGTATTTTCAAGATAGCGATACTTGGTTGTGCCATCTAAAGAAACAGAAAGATTGATACCTTCACTGCTCGTAGTATACAAGGGTGTTCCTTTCCAAAAAATAACCCGAGGGATTTTTTTTGCTTGCTGGTAATATGCACGAGCAAGCAAGGATAGCGTCGTATCTGACCCATTCCAACCCAATAACCCATTTTTTGCAACAAACCCTTGCATGATTACAATTTTTTCAGTTCGTGAAAAAAAATAACCAATAGTTTCTAGCGTTTTTTCTTCTTTTATATCCACAAAGGAAAATAAATCTTCAGAAAGCTTGGGAAAATTATCTTGCAAGAAAATCATTTTTCTTGCATCCAGAAACTCAATATCCAATCCTTGTTTTTTGAGAATTGGACATACAACCTCGGGAACAAAAAAAGACTCCCCGAACGCAGAAAGAATAAAACACTGGAGCTCCCAATACTCTTGAGGGTCCTCAAAGTTAGTGCAAGCAATACAATCTTTCAAGGTATTGATAGCATCCTGCCAAGCAAAAAACAAATCAATCCCAGACGGTCGAGCAAACTTCTGATACACCTTGTATACAGACTCAAGCTTTTTCTGAACTTTGGTAGAAAAAACTTGTAAACTTGTTGGATTGTCTGCGACACTACGTAACGTAGAAGAAACACCAGCAGGAACACTAAAAACTGCACCTCTGGTAGAACTGTCTTTTTTTAGAATATCTGCAACATGACAGAGTTGCTCATAATTTTTCAAAATACTCCCGCCAAACTTATGAAAAGATAGAATTTGAGTATCCGAAAGGTGGTCAAAAAAATTACCTTCAAATTTAGGCAATATAGCTAATTTAGGTATATGGTTCATAAATGTACAGGTTTTTTAAATTAAACTTAAATTCAATTTTGATAGTACCAACAATAGACCAACACGTCAACAATTTACACGGAGCCAAAAAATCATTACTATAAGAACATTATGGCAATACACGAGAAATTTCTAAGCGGTTACGAGCCGAACAAACATGAAGATACTATCTACAAGATGTGGGAAGATTCAGGATTTTTCAATCCTGATGTTTGTATTGAACAAGGTGTTACAGCGCCCGACGCAGAGCATTTTTCTATTGTACTTCCGCCGCCAAACGTAACAGGGACTCTTCACACAGGACATGCTTCTATGCTTGCAATAGAGGATACTATGGTTCGATTTGCTCGTATGCGAGGATTCAAGACACTTTGGATTCCAGGAACAGACCACGCAGCAATCGCCACTCAATCAAAAGTAGAGAAAGAACTCGCAAAAGAAAAAATACGAAAGCACGACCTCGGACGTGAAGAATTTCTCAAACGTGTAGACAAATTTGCCCAGGATTCTCACGACACTATTGTTTCTCAGTGTCGAAAAATGGGTTCTTCACTCGACTGGTCTCGAGAGGCATTTACCTTGGACGAAACACGACACAAGGCTGTCTTTGCAGCTTTCAAGAAAATGTACAAAGATGGTTTGATCTATCAAAAAGAACGAATCGTAAACTGGGATGTCAAAGGTCAAACAACTATTTCCGATGATGAAATTGTTCGAGAAGACCGGAAGTCAAAAATGTACACATTCAAATATTCTCACGACTTCCCTTTTCCTATTGCAACAACACGACCAGAAACAAAACTTGGCGATACCGCTGTAGCTGTGCACCCTGATGATTCTCGATATCAAGAATACATTGGCAAAGAATATTCTTTTGAATTTGCTGGCGAACCAGTAACAGTTAAAGTTATTGCAGATGAGTATGTTGACCCTGAATTTGGTGTCGGAGCTCTTGGTGTGACACCAGCACACTCTGTCGCAGACTGGGAAATAGCCGAACGACACAATCTTCCAAGTAAACAAGTTATCAATGAATATGGAAAAATGACCTGTGGAATGGATGGCGTGAAAGATGCGAAAGTAGAACAAGCTCGCGAGACTGTTGTTGAGTGGCTACGAAATGAAAACCTACTGATCGAAGAAAAAGAAATCGACCAGAGTATTGCAACAGCCGAACGGACTGGAGGCATCATCGAGCCACTGCCTAAAATGCAATGGTGGATCAATGTTAGTAAAGAAGTTCGAAATGGAAAAAGTCTCAAAGACCTCATGCTGGATGCTGTGCGAGATAAAAATATTGAAATTCTTCCAGAACGATTTGAAAAAACATATTTTCATTGGATAGAAAACTTGCGAGACTGGAATATCTCTCGACAAATTTGGTATGGGCACCGAATTCCTGTTTGGTATAAAACTTTTGTTGGCACAGAAAAAGAAGCCATTCACTTTAAAGAAAAAGATTTATTAGAAATCACATCTCAAAAAAACGCACACAAGATTGATGAGTTATTTTCTAGTTTGTATTCAAAAAACAACCAAATCAGTTGGGCAAGTAATCAAGAAGGAATAGTTCAACTTAATCGACATCTCATTTCAACTCTAAAAGATTTTAAATACATAGATGATAATTGGATAGAGGAAAATAGACAGAATAAACAAAGTTTTATTAAATCAGATATTCATGTTGGGTTAACTGCTCCTGAAGAGTATGGTTGGATTCAAGACGAAGACACACTCGACACATGGTTCTCTTCAGGGCTTTGGACTTTTTCTACACTTCTCGATCCAGAGAAGTATGATGAGGATATAAAAACCTGGCTCAAAAATTCTAAAGATGGGATTTTCCACCCAACAAGCGTGCTCGAGACTGGATATGATATTATTTTCTTTTGGGTTGCTCGAATGATACTTATGACAACATATTTTCTCGATGAAGTTCCATTCAAAACAGTTTACTTGCATGGACTTGTTCGAGACAAACAAGGGCGAAAAATGTCTAAGTCTCTTGGAAACATTGTAAACCCGCTCGATCTTATCGAGCTCTATGGAACAGATGCTTTGCGAATGTCTATGATTGTTGGAGTTGGTCCAGGCGCAGACAACAACTTAAGTGCCGACAAAATAAAAGCTTACAAAAAATTCGCAAACAAAATTTGGAACGCAACTCGGTTTGTTTTGGAAAATGTGAGTGATTTTGATTTCAAAAAACCAACCTTACTTCCAGAGCACGAAGCGTTCATAACACAGTGGAATGAATTACTTCCAGAAATCACAAAGGAAATGGAAGAATACAAATTCTATTTGGTTGGAGAAAAGCTCTATCATTTCTTCTGGCATAACTTTGCAGACATCATAATTGAGAAATGTAAAACAGATATCAACGAAGGAAATGAAGAAGCCAAGAAATCAGCACAATGGACACTGTATCATTTGCTGACAGAACAACTCAAAGCGCTTCACCCGTTCATGCCGTTTATCACAGAAGAAATTTGGCAATCACTTCCCCACAAAGATTCAGACATGCTCATAGTTGCTCGTTGGCCGCAAGTAAAATAGTAAAAAACTCTCCTTATTGGAGAGTTTTTTACATTTCAACAAAGAAAGAATATATTTAACTGGTACAATATATTCATGCCTGATCTCGAAATACAAACAGTAGGACTCGCGCTTCTTGGTGGTATTATACCGGCAATGATTTGGCTTTGGTTTTGGCTCAAAGAAGACTCTGATAACCCAGAACCAAAAGGTCTTCTCCTTCTAACCTTCCTTGGTGGAATGATATCTGTGTTTGCGGTACTTCCCCTTCAAAGAATTACAGAAGGACTCATCAGTAATGAAAAAACTCTTCTTGTTGTCTGGGCTGCTTTGGAAGAAATTGTTAAATATGGATTTATCGCACTCATTGCATTACGAACAAAACATTGCGACGAACCAATAGACTATGCAATCTACATGATTACTGGAGCGCTTGGTTTTGCTGCGCTTGAAAACACACTATTCCTCCTCAACCCTGTCGCACTTCAAGACACAGTTGTAAGTCTTCTTACAGGAAACTTACGATTTATTGGTTCGATGGTTTTACACGTACTTGCATCAGGTGCACTTGGGATGGCGGTTGGTTTTGCCTACTACAAAAATATTAAAATGCGGGAGTTTGCACTTGCGATTGGCTTACTGTTAGCAATTGGTTTGCACACTGCCTTTAATTACTTTATAATTGATAACACAAACAACGTGTTTACTGTTTTCTCTGCACTTTGGATTCTGACAATGATCTTCATAGCTTTGTTTGAGGTTTTACGAAGACTAAGTGGTCGAGGATATCGACCTAAATTTCATCATTAATATGTTTAAAAGAAAAAAATCACTTTTTGGTAGACTTACTGGAGGTCTTCGTCTTGACGAAGATGTATTCGAGGACGAACTTCAAGAAATAGAAGAACCAATTTCAGAATCTGTACGAATTACACCAACAGACGGTGGAGGTAACACTGCTGCAGATTGGGAGAGCGACGACGAGGACGAAGCAGCAGAACTTTCTATTGATTTATACGACAACGGAAAAGAAATAATCGTACAAACAATGGTGGCAGGTGTTCGACCAGAAGATCTTTCTATCGACATCCGACGAGATGCAATTACTATCGAGGGAGACAGAAAAGAATCAAAAACAATCAAGGACGACAACTACCATGTACGGGAATTGTTCTGGGGAGCATTCTCACGAACTGTTCAACTCCCAGAAGAAGTTGATCCAGACATGGCAGAAGCAACAGAAAAACACGGACTTCTCATTATCCGACTTCCAAAGATAGACAAAAACAAACAAAAGAAAGTTAAAGTTAAATCAATATAAAGAAAAGCCACCGTTAGGTGGCTTTTTAAAATCACAAAAAGAATGATTAAAAAAGATTATTTGACCATTCAAGACGCTTCGGCTTGAAGGTATCATCAGGATACTCACTTTTACGCGGCCTATCTCCTGACGGTGTATAGATAAGCAAAATAACCTCAGTGCCCCGTTCGATAGGAGCCGCGGCATGCAGAACATAAGAACCTATCGGATAGACCTGAAAGGCTTTAGCGATAAAATCTGAAACATGCCCATTTCCCTCTCCATCTAATCCTCCTAGTGTTAGAATGGCGTCTTCAACAAAACAGAAGAAGGTATCTTGCGTATGATAATGAGGTTCACTTTGGCCTCGCATTATAGCAAGTTCCAACCTTTGAATTTTTTGATGTTTAAAAATATCAAAATCCTTTCCACTACTAATTTTTTCAAACAAGGCTTTCTTGTTTTTAATATCTTGCGCATACTGAAGCAAAATTTGGTGTGATTTATTGTCTGTGATCATCTTTTTTATTTTCACAATAACAAAAATAAAAAATAAGTCAATATGTGCCCCCACTAGGAATCGAACCTAGATCTGCTTCTTAGGAGGAAGCCGTTCTATCCAATTGAACTATGGCGGCAATGTGTAATACTTTTCTGCTCTCGCATTGTATAATATAAAACATAATGCCCGCAAGCAAAAAGAAAAAAATTGCTCTTATACTTGGTGGAGGAGGAATGTCAACAAGTTATGTTGTTGGGGCTCTTGCAGCGCTCAAGAAGGAACATAAACTCAAACCAGACATCATCATTGCAGCATCTGGAAGCGCGGGAACTGCGAGTTATTTTGTATCCGGACAACTCACTGTCGGAATCAAGAGAATTTGGCTCAAGGAAATTCTAAGCCCTAAATTTATTTCAGGAAAAGGATTTTTCAAAAACGTAAACATAGACTACCTTGTTGACGAAGTTTTCAAGAAAAAAGTAAAGCTCAAAACAGAGAAACTCTACGATGCACAAACAATACTTGCAATACCTATGGTAAATGCAAAAACAGGAGCTTTGAAATACTTTTCAAATCAAGATGCGGTGGATTGGTTTGAGGTTTTGCGAGCAGCAAAGGCTATGCCTATTTTTTACAAAAACCCGGTCAAAATAAGTCATGGACACTACCACGACTCCCATCTCTCTGCAGCTCCAGAAACACATCCTCAAAAGGCACGAGAACTCGGAGCAACACATATCATCAGCATTCACTCAACCTCAGAAGCTCTTCGCAGAGAATCAAGCGCCATTGAAAAAATTTGGTACTACATGAAGAAAAATAAAAAATTTCGTAGACACTACAGAAAAATAAAAAACATTCAAGAAGGCGCAAGCGAATACAATATCACACTCTTCCCTTCTCGAATTCCATTTGCAAATCTACTCGACACAAAACACCAAGATATTGTTGATACTATCGATTTGGGATATTCTGACATAGAACACAACAAAGACTTGGAACTTTTCATCAAACGATTTAAAAAGAAAGGATAATAATTTGATATACTATAACCATGGAATCAACAGACGACAGACTTCTCAAGGAAGTTCACAAACTCACAAAAGAAAATAACAAAATGATCCAAAAGCTCAATCGTGATGCACGCCGAGGAAGGGCTTGGAGAACTATCAAAACAGTTGTAACTTTGGCATTTTTGTTTGGTGCCTACTATTTGGTGCAGCCTCTCATCCAAAACCTAACAGACGCCTACACTTCGATCCAAAATGGCTTTGAAGACATCCAAAAGAGTCGTGAAGCTGTTGCTGACTTCTCACTTTTTGGAGGCTTGAAAAAAGACACCGAATAAGCTATTATTGAGCCTGTGCTAAAATCAAAGTGCAAAAGACGCTCGAGTAGCTCAGTTTGTTAGAGTTCTCGAATGCGACACATTTTCCTTATGACTAAAAGGAATTAGGAAAATGGAAGTGCCCTTGTGGTGAAGAGTTTACTCTTCAGGCATTACACAAACAAATCATAACAACCAAATAATAGATAAAATGCTCGGGTAGCTCAGTTGGTTAGAGCGCTCGCCTGAAGAGCGAGAGGTCGGCAGTTCGACCCTGCCCCCGAGCACAAAACTAAAAACCCAGCCACCGTGTTGGGTTTTTAGTTTGCATAGAAGCGATGGTTAGAACCTTGGTGTATAATCAAATTATGAAAAAAATTGTACTAATTGGATGCCCCAGTTCCGGCAAAACCACTCTTGGGAGAGAAATCTCTACCAAGTATTCTATACCAATATTATACTTAGATAAAATATTTTGGATAACACCCAAAGGAATTAGCCAGGAAGATTTCTTAAAGCAACAATTAGAATTTATGAGTAGTAATCCCTCATGGATCATTGATGGAAACTTCCACAACTCAACATCACTGGGTCTGCGGTTGGAAAGTGCTAATTCTATTGTTGTGTTTGATTTGCCAAAGATTGTAGTCTATTGGAGATTCATCAAGAGGTTAATTACCACCATTGGAAAGAAGCGAGAAGATATGCCCAACGGTAGAAAAGAGACGCCAAGTACCGTCTGGGGTCTCGCAAAGTATATCTGGAGTTTTAACAATGAGAAAATAATGAACAAAGTTACAGAATTAGACGTTGAAGATAAAGTCACTATTATAAAATCATTAAAGTCTGAGAGTGAATACTATAGAAATATATAACCCAAACCTCTCAAGAAGACTAGGTGACCTTCTAGTTTAAATTATGACAGTAAGCTATTTTTATTCTAATAATGCTAAGTTTAGCGTACATAGTAAATATACTTAATTCTTTGTTTTACTATAATTTTAGTCTATACTTAATAAATGCATTATGTATTAATATCCGGAAGTCATAGACCAAATTCTCAATCCTTTAAAATAACAGAGTGGCTGTCTAAAAAATTAGAAGAAAATCAAAACACAACCGACATCATTAGTTTGTCAGGTAATCCTTTTCCTTTTTGGGATGAGTCATTTTGGAATAAAGACTCTGAACTTACAGCAAAAATGCAACCGACAATAGCGAGAATTGCCAAAGCTGATGGCTACATCATCGTTTCCCCCGAATGGAGCGGAATGGCACCTTCTGGTTTAAAAAATATTTTTCTATACCTAGATTCCAAAACCGTTGGACATAAACCAGCGCTGTTAGTATCAGTGTCTGCAGGTAATGGAGGTTCGTATCCTATTGCCGAACTAAGAATGAGTAGTTACAAAAATACTAAAATTAATTACATACCAGATCACTTAATCATTCGAAACTGTAGAGACGTCATGAACTCAATGGAACCAAACGCTGAAATTAAATCTGATATTTTTATTCAAGATCGTGCAAAATACACACTAAATATTTTAGAAATTTATACAAAAGCATTTGTCGTAATAAGAGAAAATGAGAATTTGCAAAACGAAAAATACGAGTATGGGATGTAATTCAATACATACAATATCTATGTATTGAACCAAACTAACCCCAACAACAAAACCACCCTTTCGGGTGGTTTTGTTTATTGTTTAAAAAAAATTACATTCCTAGCATTTCTTTCACTTTTCCTTCATTGAACCCAACAAGGATTTCTCCTCCAATCTGGATAACAGGAACTCCCATCTGCCCTGTTGTCTCCACCATCTCTTGTCGCTTCTCTGCGTCTTCTGCAACATTGTATTCTGTGTACTCAACATTGTTGTTTTGAAAAAATGCTTTTGCCATTTGGCAAAAATGACATGTAGGTGTGCTATAGATTGTTACTTGTTTTGCATCGCTCATAGTATATATACATTTATATTTTTAATTACTCATACAGTATACCAAACTCACATAAACTATTCCTCTTGACTATCCATACTATTCAAGTGATTGCTTGAACTGTTTTTACCAGTTAGGACAATTACAAGTTTTTCACCAGGACGAACAACCCCAAAGTTTTCTCGAACATATTTCTCAAAACCGAAATTGTCTTCAAATTCATTCAATATTGATTCCACGGAAGATTGACGTTCGTACATTTCGCCATACTTTTCTTCTATTTCCCGTAATCCAGATTTAGAAACTTTTACCTTATCCACAGAAAAAATAACACTTCGAGCAAGCAAAACAATAATACCTAAAAAGATGATGGCAATAAACCAATTTCTTGTTTGAGCTATTCCTTGCTGTGCATGTCGTGTCATTTTTGGTATTATGTAATTAATGAAAAATAAGAAAAAAGGACCTAAAATTATAGCGTATATTATTGTAGCACTTATGATTGTGATGATGGTACTGCTTTACAGCGCACCAACACTTGTAGGAGCCTACTAGATACTAGTATAACAAAAATCCGCCATTAGGCGGATTTTTAATTCTTCATCATTTTCAAAAAAACATCATGTGGGATATTAACCTTACTCTTTCCCAGAGCTTCCATTTTCTTCTTTCCCTTCTTTTGTTTTTCTCGAAGTTTCATTTTTCGAGTAATGTCTCCCCCATACAGTTTTGCGGTAACATCTTTTCGAAATGCTTTAACTGTTTTTGACGCAAGAACTCGCCCAAGAGATTTTCCCTGAATTTTCATCACAAATTGCTGTCGAGGCATCACTTCGTGAAGTTTTTCTACAGCTTTTTCAGCTTCTTCTTGAACTCGTCGACGAGAAACCACCCTTGTAAAAGCAAGCACAGGCTCGTCGGCAACCAAGATATCAAGTCGAACAACATCAGTTGGGCGATATTCACCAATCTCATAAGAAATAGAAGCATAACCAGAAGAAACGCTCTTCAGAGAATCAAAAAATCCTCGCATGAGTTCCCGAAGGGGCATTTGAGCGTCCAACTCCGCTCGCTCACTACCAAAACTTTCTGTTCGAGTAGTTTCAGCTTCGTGGTCATACAAAAGTTGAGCAATAGGCCCCATGTATTCACTCGGTGTAATGATTCGAACACTTACCCAAGGCTCTTCTATTCGGCTTGCCTGTCCGTCATTTGGAAAAACGTGAGGTGAATACACAATCACTTCTTCGCCAGTATTTTTGTATGTAACTTTGTAGGTAATGCTCGGACTTGTAACAACAAGATCAAGATTGAACTCTCGATACAAACGTTCAGTCACAATCTCAAGGTGCAACATTCCAAGAAATCCACAACGAAAACCACGCCCAAGCGCACCTGAGCTTTCTTCTTCGTATGAAAACGAAGAATCACTCAACTGTAGCTTTCCAAGTGATGCCTTAAGGTCATCGAAGTCGTCCTGACTTTCTGGATACAAGGAAGCCCAAACTACCGGACGAGGAACTTCGTACCCACTCAAAACATCGAGCTGGTCTTTGAAGAAAGTAATAGTATCTCCAACACGAGCAATACCGGGCTTTTTGATTCCCGTTACGATATACCCGATTTCACCTGCGCGCAATTCATCCTTTGATTTTCGGTCTGGCGAAAAAATACCAACATCAGTTGTAATAAATTTTTCTTCTGCAATTTTGAACACGAGCTGGTCATTCTTTTTGACAACACCATCAAAGACTCGGACATAGACAATCACACCCTGGTGAGATGAATACTCAAAATCAAAAACAAGAGCTCGGGGACTTTTTGAATCTTCAATAATTTCCTTGGGTGCTGGAACACGTTCGATAACAGCTTCCAAAAGTTTGTCTACTCCCTGCCCTGTTTTACCCGACACCTCCAAAACCTCTTCGAGTTCACAATTCAAAAGTGCAGCAAGTTCAAGTTTAGTATCATCAATTCGAGCCAGTGGAGAATCAACTTTTGTAAGTACAGGGATAATGGTGAGCCCAAACCCTTTTGCCAAAGCAAGTGTAGTAAATGTCTGCGCCTGAATACCCTGCGTTGAATCAACCAAAAGAAGTGACCCCTCCACAGCCTTGAGTGCCCGAGACACCTCGTATGAAAAGTCGATATGCCCAGGAGTATCAATCAAGTTCAAAATATATCCATCGTGTTCCATTCGCACAGGCTGCATTTTGATTGTGATACCGCGTTCTTGTTCGAGCTCCATTTTGTCGAGGACTTGGTCACGCATAAGACGCTCATCGATAGTATGAGTGATTTCGAGCATCCGATCCGAGAGGGTTGATTTCCCGTGATCAATATGAGCTATAACTGAAAAGTTTCGTATATGAGATAGATTCATATGTCTTTGAATATAGCAAAATAAAGCTTAAAAAGCCATGAATATTATCCTATGTCCTCTTGGGACACAGATATGGTCTCCACACCCTTAAATTTGCGACTGAGGGCCTTTTTGACGCTTTGGAACTCCTTATTTCCTACAAGATAGAACATCCCCACACCCACCAAAATAGCCACAAACCCCGCAATTAATCCCTGACTGAAAATACCCCCAAATGTATTCAAATTAAATACCGTATCGAGAATATTAAGTACTCCATAGGCCGACGCACCCATAACAAAAGAAACCGCAATTGTCTGCCAGAGAGTTAATCCAATTTGAAGTTGATTTTTTGTTTTGTGTCGTTTTTTGAATACACCAATTAGCACAATTGCGTTGAGAAGAGAACCAACAGAATATGCGAGAGCAAGCGCAACCACCTGAACACCCGCAACATCTTCTAGTCGCAAAAATGGACGCAACCAACCCTCAAAAGAAATGAGGTTTTGAGAATAAGAGAAAAATAGAAATGCCAAAATAACAATAACGGCCGACGAAATCAGATTGATCAGGACCGGACGTTTTGTATCCCCTGTTGCATAGAAAGCACGCGTAAACAAAAGAATAAGACTTTGAGCTGTGACAGAGACAACAAACATCGCAAGAGTTGCAGCTGCAAGTCGAGTGTCAGACCATGTAAATGTTTGAGACCCAAGAATAACTCGAACGATCTGCGCACGAAGAACAATAAAGAGAGCTGTTATTGGGAGTGACCAAAAAATAATTTGTCTTGTTGCGTTTGAAATATTTTGAAGGAATTCTTTTGTTCTTCCATTGGTAAAATCTTGAGCAAGTGTTGGAAAAGCCGCAACAGAGAACGATGCCCCCACCAACGCAAGTGGTACATTTTGAAGATTCATAGAAAGACGAAATATAGAAACAGCACCATCCTTGATAGTTGTTGCAAAAGCAACAAGCACAAGAAGGGTTAGACTATGGAGTGTAAGACCAAGAGTTCTCGGAAGAGAAACCACTCCAAGTTTTTTGATTCTTTGCCAATCAATCTTACGAGTAAATTTGGGCAACATTGTATCTTTGATAAGCGCCGGGATTTGAATTGCAGCATGCAAAACGGCACCAAGCACAACCCCATAGGCAAGACCCATTAGCCCAAACATTGGATACAGCAAGGCGATCCCCACAACAATTCCAAGGTTATACAGAACAGGACTCACAGCAAAGAGAACAAACCGTTTTGCCATTTGAGTTACTGAACCAAACAAATTTGAAATCCCGAGCAGGATCGGAGAAAGGAGAATAACTCTCGAAATTCGAACAAGTTCGAGCTGTTGCGAAATATCAAAACCAGGAGCTATTATTGAAGTTATTTTTGGTAACAAGAAAAATAAAACAAGAGCAGAAACTGTTACAAAAGCAAAAAATACGGTAAACACCTGACTGAAAAAAGCGAGAGATTCTTTGTTTCCTTTTTCTTTTATAATAGAAAGCAAGAAAGGTAAAAGCACCGTTACGGAAACAAGCGTCGCAACAGAATTGAACAAAAGATCTGGAACTTGAAAAGCTGCATAGTAAATATCAAGCTCCTTGCCCGCGCCAATACTACTCGTGAACATTCTGTCACGAACAAGCCCAAGCACTTGAGACAAAAGTGTAAACATACCAAGAAGTAGAGCGGCTTGATTAACTGCCCCAACTTCCCTATTTAAAAGTTTTAATACTTTTGATACCACGTTTTATACTACAATATTTAACAATTTATCTTGAACATAAATAATCTTCTTTGGCTTGTCTTCTACGAACTTTTGGACATTTTCTTCTTGCATAGCAAGCTCATGAACCCGAGCTTCAGAAGCGCCTGTCTCAACTTGGATTTTTGCCCGGATCTTTCCGTTCACCTGGACAACAACCATCGCTTCTGAGCTTACAAGTTTTGACTCATCATATTTTGGCCACGTGCTTGTATGGATAGAATCTTCACCACCAAGTTTTTCCCACAATTCTTCTGCGATGTGTGGCGCAAACGGAGCAAGGATTTGCAAAATCTTTTTCATTTGAGGAATAGTAACTGGAGTACTTTGTGTAAACCCTGTGTCTAAATCCTTATGAAGCTTATTAAATAAAACCATAAGTGCAGAAACCGAGGTATTAAACTTAAAACTAGGAATATCCTCAGAAATCTTTTTAATTGCCTTATGAATCAATCTGTTAATATCTTCTCCTAAAAATTCTGAATTGTATTGTTTAAAACTAGCTTCTGGAGAATCTTTCATATCCTGATGATAATCTTCAATCCAGGTTTCAAAATAACGAATAACACGTTCTACGAACCGTCGTGTTCCCACAACACCATCAGTATTCCAAGCTATCGAATTATCAAACGGACCCATGAGGCTTTCGTAAAGTCGAAAAGCGTCAGCACCAAATCGTTCTACCATTTCATCTGGATTTACTACATTTCCCCATCGTTTTGACATCTTTCGTCCGTCCTCAGCCAAAATAATTCCCGGCGCGTGAAGTTCCACAAAAGGTTCATCGTTTGGAACAACCCCAATATCAAACAAGAATTTATGCCAAAATCGCGCGTAGATTAAGTGACGCGTTGCGTGCTCCATCCCACCGACATAGACATCTACTGGCTGCCAATATTTGAGCAAGTCTTTTCCGGCTAGAGCTTGTGTATTGTTTGGGTCAATATATCTCAAATAATACCAACATGATCCTGCCCACTGTGGCATGGTGTTTGTTTCTCGTCGCCCTTCCAATTCTCCATCTTCAGACACGACAAATTCTCCAGCGTCATTAATTGACCCTTTTACATTCACCCACTCTGAAATATCAGCAAGTGGAGATTCCCCACTGTCGCTTGGTTCGTATTTTTCTACTTGTGGTAATTCGAGCGGAAGCTGTTCTTCTGCAAGTGGATACGCTTTCCCATCGACATGAACAATCGGGATTGGCTCACCCCAATATCGCTGCCGTGAAAAAACCCAGTCTTGAAGTTTGTAGGTTGTTTTGAATTCTCCACCAACTTTTTCTACAATTTTTTCCCCTGCTTCTTGTGAAGACATACCAGTAAATTCACCAGATTCAAACAAGACTCCTGTTTCTTTAAAAATATTTTCCTTACCTGCAATTCGATCTAACCAGGCTGCTATTTCTACGTTTGTTAAATTTTCTGGAACAAATTCTTTTGCAGGCATCCAGACAACATCAAACTTTTCGTGTTCTTCTCGAGCAGTTTCTATCTGCGCACCATCAATCAATTCAAAATACAGACCAGTGGACCATGCTGTCCGGTTGATTCCCTTATGTGGCGCGGCATACAATGTCTGGATTGGAGAACCGAGATGTTTTTTAAACTCGATATTTATATACCCTGTCTCTTCAGCAACTTCTCGTTTGGCTGTTTCTATTTCATCTTCATTATTTTCAATACCACCCACAACAATAGTTTGCCAATCATAATCATGCCATTTCAACGTCAAATAAGCGTCACGTTTTAGATCGTACACAATTGCATGAATATTTCGTCGTTCTTTTATTTCCAAACCTTCAATATGCGGATGTTTCTCATCTTCGATAGATGGCACCACCACTTCTCGTACAGGCAAATCAAACTTCTTTGCAAATTCACTGTCTCGCTCGTCGTGCGCAGGCACAGCCATAACTGCCCCTGTTCCATAATTTGCAAGTACATAGTCGGCAATCCAAACAGGGATTTCTTCTCCGTTTGCCGGGTTTATTGCTGTAATTCCCTTAAGCTCAACCCCCGTCTTTTCTTTGTTTTGCTGTCGTTCAAGTGGAGATTTTTTTCTAGTTTCTTCAATGTAGGATTTTACTTCTGAAATATTTTCAATATTGTCTTCAAGTGTATGAATTAAATTATGTTCCGGTGCCAACACCAAATACGTCACACCAAAAAGTGTGTCTGGCCGAGTAGTAAATACTTTTATTTCTTTGTCTGTTTTTGTTTTAAATGAAATCTCAGCACCCTCAGACTTCCCAATCCAGTTTCGCTGACTTGTTTTTACAGATTCGGGCCATTTGTCGAGTTTGTTCAAATCGGTAAGCATTCGTTCTGCGTAGTCTGTAATTCGAAGAACCCACTGCCGTAGTGGTTTTTGTTCAATTTCACTTCCACATCGTTCACACTTTCCGTCTTCCAAGTCTTCGTTGGCAAGTCCTGTTTTGCAACTTGGACACCAATTGATTGGCTCATGTGATTCAAAAGCCAAACCTTTTTTGAACATTTGCAAAAATGCCCACTGAGTCCACTTGTAGTAGTTTGGGTCTGTTGTGTTTAGTTCTCGAGACCAATCATAATCAAGCCCAATAATTGAAAGTTGCTCTTTAAATGTTGCAACGTTTTGGTCCACTGCAATTTTTGGGTGGATTTGATTCTTGATTGCAAATTGTTCTGCAGGTAATCCAAAAGCATCCCAACCCATCGGGTGAAGCACATTAAAATTGTTCATTCGATAGTATCGAGAAATTATATCTGTTGCGATATAGCCCTTTGGATGACCAACATGAAGCCCAGCACCTGACGGGTATGGGAACATATCCAAAATATATTTTTTTGGTTTTGAAATGTCGTTAGACGCTTTGTATGTTCCGTCTTTCTGCCATTTTTCTTGCCATTTCTTTTCTATAGCTTTGTGATCATATCCTTGATTCATAAATACCATAATAGCTTAAAATTCCCTTTAAATCAAAAAGAAAAATCTCGCCGTAGCGAGATTTTTCTTTTTGAGAAATTAATTAATTATGCTTGAGATTCTGTTAGTGAAGGAGTGTACATTGTATTTGTATCTTCAATAAAGATAGGTTCTACTGCACATCCAGACAAAACATTTGCCCATGCATTTGTAGTCTTGTACCATCGTCCAGTTGTCCGAGAAGACAAAGCTGGTGTCCAAGGCTTGATAGTTTGTTCCCAATACTTTTGTTGAAAAGCGTGAACAGCTTTTTCTGTAAGAGGTCCATAGATTCCATCCATAGCCAAACCTGCACTCATGTGCGTGTTTAGGAATGATTGAATAGAATTCACTTCTCCATTCTTGTCTCCTTTCTTGTGAAATGAAGAGAAAGCTGGACAGTTTGTTGTAGACTCACCAAGTACTTCACCAGTAGTCGCAGTGTCAAAAGCTCCAAGAACTTGTCCACCAGTGTTTCCACCAATAAGTGTTCCTGAACTTGATCCGCCTCCACCACTTCCTGAAGACCCTCCTGTTGAAGTTGGCTCTTGAACAGTTGAATCAACAACTATAACATCAACATCTTCAACAGTATTTACTCCATCTTTTCCAGCACCAACAGAAACAACAAAGTTTCCAGTGTTTTCAGACGTAAAGCCATCCAATACTGCAAAAAAGTCTAAATCTGAAATTGTGTATTCAACACCATCAATAGTTACTGTGATTTGAGTAAGCAAATCAGAACCTTTTTCAATTGTAACTTCGTCTTGAACATTAATTGTCGGCTCTTCAGGTCGGCAATCTAATGAAAAATCAGGATTAAATCGAGAAAAATACTCCGTAGCAATTTGAGTTGAACTCAAAATAGTGTCACATGAAGTGTGGAATGTTAGCTCAATAAACAAACTATCCCCTACCGCAGCTGGAGGATTTCCACCTTCATAGTTAGGAAAATTGTAAGGAAATGAAAAATAAAATGTAGCAAATCCTACAGTTTTATCAATTGTTTGAATTGTAATGTTTGGAGCATCAGCAAGTGAATACTCGACACCGTCAACAGAAACCATTATCACATCTTCTACAGACTCTCCAGGGAAAATATTGTAGTGAGAAAGATGTGTAACTTCTGGAACGTACGAACAATCAGGATCTCCATCAAATTCCAATCGATATAGACTAAGGTCAATTTCAGTGAAAATGTCTTCACATGACAAAATTACACTTGTCTCAACCTCATTTACAGACTCTTCATTTTCTTGTGTTGTTTCTTCTACAGTAACAACAATTTCTTCTGTAGAATCAACCGGGTTTACTTCTTGTGCGATAGCAAATCCAGCGTTTCCAAAAGAAAATAATATAGCAAACGCTATAACAGTAATATTTTTAATCATTTTTCTTAATATAATTAATCTCTAATAACCCAGGGATAATACCACAAGATGAATAAAAAAGCAATAGTACAACTTTTCTATTTCTTACTGGTGATAACTTGTTGAGGAAATGGAATTTCAATACTTTGTTTGTCAAAAGCCTCCTTTAATCGCTTTCGAAGTTCACCTGTTACAGCCCATTGTTCTGACGGCTTAACTTCCCCAACAATACGAAGATCTACGGATGAATCATTAAGATTATCCACTCGCAAGAATTGTGGTGGAATATTTATTTTTTCTTTCCAAACACCATCTTCCGCAAGTTCTTTACCTACACGATTCACAACCTCTATAACCTTATCTAAATTATCTTCATAAGAAACTCCAACAATAAGATTCACTCTAGAAAAATCTTTTGATTTATTTGAAAGCACCTTCATTTCTCCGTTTGGAATATTGTGGATTGTTCCATCCATATCTCGTATCGAAGTTACTCGAAGTGTTATGTTTTCGACAACACCAGAAACACCAGCTGCTGATATTACATCACCTACACGAAATTGATTTTCTAAAATTAAAAAGAAACCTGTAATAATATCCCGAACAAGATATTGTGCACCAAAACCAAAGGCAACCCCTGCAATACCAGCACCAGCCAATAGAGGGCCTATATCCAAACCAAGCTCAGAGAGAATAAACATTCCAGCAATCAAATATATCAAGGCTGTAATTGCTCCGTTAAAAACTTTTATAAGTGTATCTTCTCGTTTTTTCTCAGCCGCAGAATTACTAAAAGAGTGACTAGGCACTGCACGACGAATCAATCGCTCCATAGTTTTACCAACAATAGCGCTAACCAAAAAAGTTAAAATAAAAATAACAAGTATTCTAATACCAGAACTCATGAGCCAATCTATAATCCCTTCTGTTGAAATAAATGCATCCATGTTTATTTTTATACTTATATACTACTAATAGACTCAGCTTGAGGATCGAGAATAACTTCACCAAAAAGAATTTCTTGCTGTGTGTACAAAAGCACAACAAGACCCAGAATTAAAACAAGTAACATCAAAGCATGTTTGATATGATGTCGTCGAAATTCAACAAAGACTCGAACAATAAGTGTCAAAAGCAAAACCCCAATAAGGAAAGATAGTATCCACTCACTCACAGATAGTGGTGACACGAGCGCTCGTTCGATAGCATTTGTTTGAGCAACAAACGGCAAGACCTCCAGATTTTCAGACTGAACTCCTTGAACTCCCGAAGTTGGTTCTTCTCTTGTTGTGTCTGGCCCAGAAACTTGTATAGGTTGGGTTTGCTCAACTGCAACATTCACAGCTGCCGCGACAGTATTTTGAGTAAATCTCGGTTTACCAAAAACCTGAACGACAAAAGTTGCTTTTCGCCCTTTGTAAAAACCTTGAGCTGTTGCAATTCCAATTTCTGAAAAACGTCCATCCATAATATTTTTTCTGTGTGTTGGAGAAGCGAGCCATGCTTTGTGAACGTCAACAGACTCTGTAAAGTTCACCGCAAGGTTCTCTCCCGCATAGAGATACTGATAGCCGACTTGATCAAACCAAAACCAAGGAGTGGTTCCGTTTGGAGACGTGTGAGCAAAATAGCCTTTTTCTGCCATGTCATTTGCTTTTCGCTGAGCAACCTCTGTGAGAATAGGGTTTGTTTCCAGAGCTTCAATACGTTGAGCAACCCTGTCCTCGTTAGCTAAATCAACAAGAAAAGCAGATTGGATAGAAGCAAGTAGTCCTGTGTTTTTCAAAACAACATTTCCAATAGACGTTGCCGCCACAATAAGGAAAGCTGCTACAAATATTGTTGCCAATTTACGTTTTTGGAAAATATGAGGGTGAAAATTGTTCTTTTTGTTTGGGATAAAGTAATTTTTCATAGATACAACGATTCTATCATGAACCAAGAACTTTTCACAACACACTATTTGAAAAAATTCAATATACAAAAAACACCCTCGTCAGGGCGCTTTTTGTATATAACTACATTATTTTCCGTAACCACCAACAAGATCAGAATCTTGAGAGTATGTTTCTTCAAACTTTGCAGCTGAATTTCCATAATATGCATATGGCTCATCAAGCTTCACAACTGTTCCGTCTGGATACAAGAATGAATTTGTAAGACCACAATACAATATAGGAATTTGAATATTGAGCTCAGGACACATTATATTGTTAATCCGTCGCATTGTTGTTTCTTTGACAATTCCTGTAGGTTCTGTAATTCCCCACGGATCAAGAATTTCATCTGATTCAGCAATTTGAAACTGCTTTACTGCTTCGAATGTATTGTGACCATAGATCCCATCAACCACTAAATTTTCACCCATGTAGTCGTTGAGAAATATTTGCAATCTTCGAACGTCAGATGCAAGATTCTTTTCACCCATCTTTATAAATGTAGTGATATATGCAGAACAAGTTGAAACTCCAAGAATTTCACCGTCTTCATCTTCTGGATCTTCTGGATTTGATCCATTGTTACCACAACCGTTTGGATTCACGCAGCCAGAGCTGGTCGAACCACCTTCATGTTCAACAACAAGAGTCACTTGTAGTTCATCCAAACAATCTTCGTTGTCTGTTGCGGTAATAGTAATTGTGTATGTTCCTTCAACAGTAAGACTGTCAGCAGAAA